>Ga0265298_10000024_pt1 | contig 216250 bp, 166 predicted proteins | sample AusTroGonzalo_MG_3_FD_193486 | JGI IMG/M metagenome (GOLD analysis project Ga0265298, IMG submission 193486) | Bovine rumen microbial communities from tropical cattle in Woodstock, Queensland, Australia - Gonzalo_01 | ecosystem: Host-associated > Mammals > Digestive system > Stomach > Rumen ...
AAGACAAAGTACTAAAATAAACCCGCTTCGAGGCAGAGATGTCTCCCGTCCCAATCTCCATAATAACAGGAGTTTAGCTCAATCAACTAATTGGGGCTCAGGAGACAGAGAGCAGACTACAGAGAGGTTCAAAGACCTTGAGCCGTGAAGGCTCTTCTGTCCCGGAGCATTTCTTGTGAAAATTAACAAGGAACCGCTTGCAAACAAAGAAATATTACTCATTTATCGGTAGGAGAGACGTAAAATAACAAAGCCTCTCAAATCAATCGAAATCCGTAGTAAACTTACTGAGTGGCGTTCAGATATGTCTTAACACAAAATGTGTGGTCAAGCATTTCTTGACTATATTTCCTGCAATAAATATAATATCGGGATTGATGGTTCGGTAAAAAATGGAGGAAAAAATGAAAAAATTAAATGCAATTGTCTTAATTTTCGTGCTTGTGTTGATTTTGCCGGCATGTCATAACAGTTCGCCGACCAAAGCAGTTGCGGTTGAAAAAACGCAGGTATCGGAAACTGCCGTAACTTCAAACTATATCTGGCCGATAAAAAACAAGATTTATCCGTCGAGAGAAGATTTTGTTGCCGGAGACGATACTGCCGGTTTTATATCCTCTCGATTCGACAACAATAAAAATCATAGAGGAATAGATTTAGCGTTTAAAGACAGAACTCCAGTTTACTCAGCGGCATCAGGAACAGTTGTTTTTGCAGGCTGCGGCGTCTCCGAATGCGGTGAAGAATGCGAGGACAAGTGTAATAAGAAGTATGGTAAATATATAATAATCTCACATCCTGACGGCATGGTGACAGTTTATGCTCATTTGCAGGAATTTAAAATCTCTAAAGGAGAGAGCGTAAAACAGGGTGACCTGATCGGTCTTGTAGGTCATACCGGATTCGTGACTGGGCCGCATCTCCATTTCGAAATCAGAAAGGATGCAATCCCTGTTGATCCGATGCTTTATCTGCCGAAAATACAATAATTTCTAACCTCAAATTTGTTGAACCAAAATAAAATTTTTGTGGATTAAGTCTGCTGAAAGATGTATGAAAAAGCGTTTTCTGCTTTTTTATATGCTTAAGGACATACAAAAAACGACTGATTTTTTTCACTGGTTTTTGAGTTAATGTTTTGTAAGAAGTATTGATTTCAGAAATGGACATATCGGTGGTTTAAGAGGCAGTGATGATGCTATTTTTGTCCGCTGTGTGAGGTAAAAACAAAGATGCTAAAATTCTTTTTTCTTGTTTTTCTTGTAATTATTGTGCTTGTTTCGACTGTAATGATATTTGTTATGGAACATTTTAATACTAAAATCCAAAGAATTACTGTGCTGTCTCTTCTACTGTTTTGTCTCTGTGGTATCATCTATCTTGCCTTAAAAAATGCTCCCGCTGATTCCCCTGAAGTGAGTAAGAACGCCGGGCAACCAATGAGTTGGTCGAAAGCAATTGTTTACTGCCAGAATTTGGACGAAAACAGGCACTATGACTGGAAACTGCCGACTACAACAGAGCTTTCTGGTTTAAATAAAAGCGGAGGCAACTACTGGGCATCTGACAGAGAAAAAATCGCAAAGAAGTATGACAATGACGAGGATAAGGCATGGTTTTATGATTTCTCTGTTAAAAAAAGAGAAAAATCATTTGTTTCGACAAATATGTATGTTGTCTGTGTAAGAAATATGCCGAAACAAAAAAAAGCTAAGCCTGAACCACCGGAAAATGCAGTGAACACACAGGCTCAGGATCCAGAGGACCCCAAAGCATGTGAAACCGTGAGGGAAATTTCGAAAAAAGAAGATAATGCTGAAGCCTGGCAATTTTATATTGAAAAGTTCCCGAACGGATTATGTGCTAAGGAGGCGAAACAAGCGATAAACAAACACATGATGATGAAAGCAAAAGAAGAAGCTGATGCATTGGAGAAAGCGAAAAAACTTGAAGAGGCAAAGGCTAAAGAAAAAGCAGCTGCAGAAAAAGAGAAAGAACAGAAACTCTACGAAAAAGCGAAAGAACTTAACACCCGTGCGGCATGGGAGGAATATCTGCGCGAGTTCCATGACGGAAGAAATAAATTCGAGGCAGAATACAACAAAGAAAAGATGAAAAAAATTGGCAATCTTGAATGGTCAGACCGCTCGCCGGAAGAAATGACATGGAACTTGGCGAAACAATACTGTAAAAATTTGAAAGAAGGCGGTTTTACTGATTGGAGACTGCCGAATATTGACGAGCTCAGGACACTTATAAAGAATTGTCCGAAAACAGAGCCGGGCGGCGAATGCAAAGTGAGTGAGAACAACAGATGTTTGGAGGAAAAATGCGGCACTAGTCATTTTCACAGTTCGTGTTCCTGTGATGGTAAAAGCAACAACGACGGCTATTACAGTAAGCTCGGGGATGACAACAAATTTTGGCTTTGGTCTTCCTCCACGGCTTCTAAATTTTGGCTTTGGTCTTCCTCTACGGCTTCTAAATTTTGGCTTTGGTCTTACTTTACGGCTTCTAAGAAGTCTGATGTTGCAGTAGGTAGCGCATGGTGTGTGAATTTTTACAGCGGTGAAGTGTACTCCGCCATTAAGAACACCAGCGGTAATGTCCGCTGCGTAAGGTAGATTTTCTGAGAAGGATCTAAAAAGTCTTAATAAAAAAGCACTTATCCAAAGTATTCAAACATTTTTTTTGACTTAATCAACGTTTTTGTGGAAACAGTTCGACTTTGAACTTTAGATAGTTTTCGTCATTTTAATTCTTCCAAATTTTTCTTGGCATAATCATTACCCTGATCTGCCGATTTCTCATACCATTTTATGGCTTCTTCTTTGTTTTCCTTTATTCCCATTGTTCCAGTGTCATAACATAAACCCATAAGCAATTGAACCGTATCTACGCCCTGATCTGCTGCTTTCTTAAACCATTTAAAAGCTTCCTTTTTATTTTTCCTGACACCAATACCAAAAAAATAACAACCTCCGACTTTTCCTTGAGCCGTGCTATCACCTTTTTCAGCGGCTTCCAGCCAATGTGCGAAATTTTGTTCCTCGCCTTTTCCACGCTTTTTAGTGTTTTCACGCGCATTATGTTTCAATTGGTCCAATACTTTCAACATGTACTTAGCATAGGCATCACCTTCTTCCGCAGATTTCTCATACCATTCTGTAACTTTTTCATACCACTTTAAAGCCTCTTTTTTGTTCTTTTTTACTCCATTTCCGATCAAATAAGCACTCCCAACACTAAATTGGCTTTCTGCGTTTCCCTGTTTAGCTGCTTTCATATACCACTTGAAAGCCTCTTTCTGATTTTCTTTCACACCATTTCCATAAGTATAACGAGTACCTACAATTAATTGTACATCCGCATTCCCTTGCTCTGCCACCTTCAGGTACCATTGAAAAGCTTTTTTCTTGTTTTTCCTGACTCCTTCTCCTTCGTCATAATGCCAAGCAACAATTAATTGTGCATCCGCATCCCCTTGCTCTGCCGCTTTCAGGTACCATTGAAAAGCTTTTTTCTTGTTTTTCCTGACTCCTTCTCCTTCGTCGTAGCAAAAACCGACTGCACACTGAGCTTCAATATGACCTTGCTCTGCCGCTTTCAAATACCATTTAAAGGCTTCCTTTTTGTTTTCTTTGACTCCTTTGCCTTCATAATAACAATCTCCGACCTCGTTCTGCGCTTCCGCGTCACCTTGCTCCGCTGCTTCCAGCCAATGCGCAAAATCCTGCTCCGGATTCGCGGCATTCTTTTTTTCGTTTTTGGCTTCCTCTTTTGTCATGATCAGACCTCCGACATCTTAAATTATCCGAATTTACAGAGAATACTCATCGGAACCGAGATTTCTATCTTTCGTGTTGATTGTTACCGTATCATTCTCCAGTTTAAAAGAATCTTTACATACTGCAAAAGAACAAAACATCAATCAACAAAACCAAAAATTTTTCAATGTCAATATTTTGAGAAACCCGAAAAGACCTTATAAAAATTCATTTTTCCCGACTCAGCGATATTTTTTTTGACTTAATTGCCGTTTTTGAGGAAACTGCGCCGTTTTTTTTAAGGAGGTGTTTTATGGCAAAAACTTTAGGTGGTTTCAACAAAGAGTTCTGGTTGGTCAATGCCATCCAGTTCTTTGACGGTCTTTCTTATTTCTCGGTAATCATCGTTCTTTCGATGTTCCTCACCGACAACGTAGGTTTCAGCGACTACGAAGCAGGTGCATGGCAGGGTTACTTCTTCCTGTTCATCACAGCTTTCATGTTCACGGTCGGCTCGATCTGCGACGTCATCGGCGACAAGAAGTCGTTCATTTTCGCGACGATCCTGCTTATGATCAGCCGCTTGGGAATGGGCGTTTTCCCCGGTCTTATGGAAGGAAAAGTTCTCCAGTATTCGATCGGCGGACTTCTTTTCATCATGGCGCTGGGAACCGCAATGCTTGTAACGATCACAAGCACGGCACTTCGTCACTTCACGAACAAGGACAACCGCGGTAAGGGTTTCAACCTTTACTATCTCATCATGAACATCGGCGCAATGCTTGCAGGTGTTGCGGTATGTGACGGTTTCAGAAACGCGCTCGGTCCTGTTAAAGGCAATCTTGCGATCTTCACGTTCGGTTTCGTAATGAGTGCGGTATGCTTCCTCTGCGCTTTCCTCATCAACGAGGACAACATGGAAGAAAAAGACGAAGACGACGGCAGCGGCGAAGTCAAGACCCCGCTCAAGATCTTCGCGGAAGTATGGAAAGAAAAAGCTTTCCAGAAACTTGTTCTCTTCCTTTGCCTCACTCTCGGCGTCCGTCTTGTTTTCACACACCAGACAATGGTTATGCCGAAGTATTACCTTAGAACGATGTTCGCTGACTTCCAGCTCGGTGCAGTAAACTCGCTCAACCCGCTCATCATCACGGTCGGTCTTGCACTTACGATGAATTTCATCGGCAAGTTCAACATCGTAAAACTTCTGGTCGTAGGTATGACACTTTCGGCTCTTTCGCTTCTTTTCCTTGCGTTCCCGGGCGAATGGTTCCTTGCGATCCCCGGAATCAACAACCTTGACCAGGCTTACAGATTCGTAATCATCGCGCAGATCCTCGTTTTCGCAGTCGGTGAACTTATTTTCTCACCGAGATTCACGGAATACGTCGCATCTGTCGCGCCGAAGGATAAAGTTGCTTCATACATGGGACTTTCGGCTCTTCCGATGTTCATCGCAAGACCTATCAACGGCTTCGTCAGCGGACTTCTTATTGCAAGTCTCTGCTACGACGGTGTCAAGGCCAAGATCGAAACAGGAAACATCGAATACCTCGAAAGCCCTGAATTCATGTGGATGATTTACTTCGCTCTGGCTATAATAAGCCCGATCGCGGTAGTCGCACTCAAGAGAACGCTCACCCAGGACAACACCGAAGCTGCTCCTGCAGAAGCGCCGAAAGAAGAAGCAAAGGCAGAGGCATAAGGAGGTAATCATGGCTAAAAAGAATGTAAACTACAAAGCAATACTCAAAGACGGTCTTATCCTTATGATCGCAGGTCTCGTTTTCGCTTTCGTCGTAAAACTCGGTTTTGACCAGCTCCGCGGCGATGTTGAGGAAAGTCCGCTTGTATCCCCGATAATCCAGGACAACATCGACAAGATGAAAGAAATTATCGGCAAGGATGCAAAAACCGTTAACCAGCAGGACGAGCAGAAAAGAACTCCGCTTATGTGGGTCGCTTACCTTAACTACGGCGACAGAGAGCTCATCACGAAGAAGTCTACTTCGAAGAAAGAGGACGGAACAGAAGTCGAGAAGCCGAGTCTTGAAGAAAAAAGATTCGAAATGACCAAACTTCTTCTCGAAAACGGTGCTGATGTCAAAGCAGTCGATGAAGACAACTGGACAGCCCTTCTCTGGGCTTCATGGACAGGCATGCCGACAGTCGTTGACGCTCTCGTCAAAGCCGGCAGCGATGTCAATGCACTTGATGCGAAAAAACAGTCTCCGCTCATGATTGCCGCTCAGAGAGGAAACGAGAAAGTCGTAGAGATCCTCATCAACGCAGGCGCAGACGCAACTCTCAAAAACGTTGACGGCAAAACTGCTGAAGATCTGGCTAACGAATATATGGCTCAGTTCTCAAGCAGAAAAGAGAACTATGAAGCAACTCTGAAAGCTCTCAAAACTCCGGCTGCTCCCGCAAAAGTAGAGACGTCACCTGAGACGTCTCCTGCGGAAGAAAAACCTGCAGAAGAAGTCAAAGAAGCTCCGGCTGAAGTCAAAGAAGAACCCAAAGCTGAATAATCTCAAATATATCGTTACGTCGTCACGGCGTAACGTCGTCACGTTTTTTGTAGAGACGCCATATTATTACGTCTCTACATCGTTGTATTTTCTGATTACAATTTGATTTTCATATCAAGGCACTGGCTTCTGTACAGGTCGGAAACCATCATTGCGACATCGTCAGGAAGAACGGCTGCGACTTTTCTCAAGTTGTGGTCGGTAAGCCATTTTCTGAAAACTTCCTTTGATTTGTCGGGAATGAAACGTGCGCTGTCGCTCGTGAAAGTCTCGTCAACAAGCGAGAGGACGCCGTCTATAAAGCCGTATTCGACCTTTCCGTCAGCGATTTCGAATCCGAAATTCTTGAGCGCGTAGTCGCGGCAGAGTTTGAAAAGCCTGATCGTGGTGTCTTTTATCTGCTGAGCTGTTTCCTTCGAGCCGATAAGCGTAGCCATCTGGTCGAAAGTGATTTTGTCGTCGGTTTCCGATTTTTCGGTAGGAGTAAAAATCGGGCCGTTTTTGATGAGCGAGCCTTCAGCGAAGTCGTCGGCTTCGATTTTGTCCCATATCCAAGTGTTGTTTTTGAGTGCCGAAACAGCCGATCCGAAGATCCTGAAGCGGCATACAGCTTCTACCGGAAGAACTTCCGCGTGTTTTCCGAGCATTACTCTGCCACGGAGCCACGGAAGGTCAAGAAGACGTTTTTCGCCCGTGATTTCAGCTATTTCGTCAAGATCATCGCTTACGAAATGGGTGCTGAAGCCGTTTTCGCGGATGAATTTGAACCAGAAAGCCGACTGCTGCGTGAGATAGATCCCTTTCGACGGAACGCCGGTCTTCATAACGACGTCGAACGCGCTGATCCTGTCGGTCGCGACGATAAGAAGATATTCGCCGAGCTCGTAAACTTCACGGACTTTACCCTTTTTGAAAAGCTTCAAAAAAGGAATTTCCGATTCCATCAAAACATCTTTTCCTGCAACTTTTTCAATTCTAAGCATTGTATCCTCCTGAAAAAATCCATTAAAAACAACCGCGTAATTTTAGTTGCCGAAGACGTTCCGTCAAGGGAAAAAGAGATTTTTTTGACTATCGCCTTTCTGTCGTTAGAATCGCCCGAAAAAAGTTTTTTTAGGAAGGTTTTTTATGGCAAAATCGTCTATCGAATATGTTTACGGCATAAATTCGTGCTTTGAAGTGATCCGCGGCGGCAAACGAAAAATCTATCAGGCTTATCTGAATGAAAAATCGGCGAACAATCCGCGAATCAAGAAACTTGCTGAATTTATTGAGAAAAAAGAAATAAAACTCGAATGGGTATCGCGAGAGCGGCTCAATCAGCTTTCGGGCTCGACCGACAACCAGGGTGCTGTCATCCGCGCTTCGGTCTACAAATACGCAGAACTTGAAGATATCATCGGCAAAAAGCGCATTCTCCTTTTCGACAACGTTGAAGATCCGCACAATGTCGGGGCGATCCTCAGGAGTGCCGAGATTTTCGGCTTTGATTCGATCCTCATGCCGGTGCGCGGCGTTCCGGAAATCTATCCTTCGGTAATCAAAGTGAGTGCCGGAGCAAGCGAACACCTGAACATCGTGAGAGAATCGAGTTCTAATGTTTACGTCAAAAATCTTCAAGAAAAACACGGATATACGGTGATCGCTCTCGACGGAGCGGGCAAAAGTTCCTTCGAAGATGTTGCCGCTGTTCACCCTGAAAAAATACTGCTTGTCATCGGCGGCGAAGACAAATCGGTCGGACAGTATATTTTAAACTGCGCCGATTTCGTCGTTTCGATCAGACAGTTCGGCAAAATCAACTCGCTCAACGCTTCAGTTGCCGCAAGTATCGCGATGTATGCTCTGGGAGGGGAACAATGACTTCACTGCTCGATAAAACAAAAGTAGAAGAACTTGAAAAGAAACTGAACTATAAGTTCGCAGATCTTGATCTTCTTGAGACAGCATTCACCCATCCGAGCGCGGAAACTGCCGAAAAAGGAAAAAACTACCAGCGGCTCGAATTTTTAGGCGATGAAGTTGTCGGACTCGCCGTTTCCCGCCTGCTCTATCTCACCTTTCCCGATGCCGAGGAAGGAAAACTTTCCAAAGCGCGCAGCAACCTGATCGACGAGCAGGGCCTCGCTTATAACGCGAAAAGTCTTGAACTCGGTGAACTCATGATTCTTGGCAAAGGCGAGGAAAAAATGTACGGCAGAGAAAAGGATTCCATTCTTTCCGATGTCTTCGAATCGCTTATGGCTGTAATCTTCCTTGAAGCTGGCTGGATGACGGTCCTCCGCATAATCACAGGAATTTTCACGCCGCTGATTGACGCCTCCCCCGATATCGTCGACCTTTTGGATCACATCAACCGTGACTACAAATCACGCCTTCAGGAAATAGCGCAGGAACTTGCCCTCCCCGTCCCGACGTACACGGTGATCGACAGAATGGGTCCTGAACACGACCTCGTTTTCGTTATTGAATGTTCGTCGATGGGTTTCACTTCAAGAGGTTTCGGAAGGAACAAAAAAGCGGCCGAACAAGATGCTGCGATGAAAATCCTCAAAGAAATGCGAGTATTATAACGTTAAAAACTGTTTTCCTGACAACAAAATCAAAAGCTGAATAAATTATCAATATTTATCGAAATAATCGGAAAACGAAGCTGCAATCGAAGCCTCTTTCGAAATGACAATTATCTCGCGGTTGCGGTAACAGCCGGAAGCTGTCCAGTTCATTGAACCGAAAACCGCCGTTTCCTCGTCTACCTCGGCAAATTTGTGATGGAAAAGATGCTCGTCAGACTTCTCAGGCTCATCGTATTTCAATTTTACACCTATGCTTTCCAAATAGTTCGCGGCCTTTTTGTTCACGGTTTTTCCGTCCTCTCCGCGCCAGTTGTCGAGAATAAGTTCCGTATCGATCCCGTTTTTTACGGCATTTTTAAGCCCCGTTAAAACGGGATTTTTCTGCGTCACAGTATAAACTGCTGCTTTTATTGACTTTTTTGCTTTCAAGAATTCGTTTTTTATCCCTACGCACCCTTTTCCCGGATTGAAAAAAATCGTTCCGATTTCGGTAACACAGCCCTGCTCGCATCTTTTTTCTATTTTCCCCGCAAAAACATCGTCAATCTCAGCTTTAAGTATCGCTGCGGCAACCGGTGAATTGCGGAAAAGAACAGCATTGTTCGAAGCATCTCTCGATGAAGAGATGTTCGCAGAAAGGATCAGCACGTCCTTATCATCAAAAACAAAAAATTTCGGGTGATAGATGCCGTTTTTCATTTTCACGATGGTAAAATCGTGCACAGGACGGGTTTTATCCTTGTTTTTCCCTGCCGCGAGACGGATTTTCACTCCTTCCGCATGACGCTTTTCCAGAAGTTCCGTCACTTCGTTTTTCGAGTAGGTGTAAGTTGCCGCATCTATCGTCTTTTCGGCACTTTTTATCATTTTTTTTATGATATTTATAACTTCTCGATCAAAATAAACCGCAACATTTTCCTCTTTTTCAGGAGTGGTTTCCGGTTCAGCTGCAACTTCTGGAACGGGCTTTGGAGGTTCAGCTTCCGCCTCTTTTTGCGGTTCTTCTTTTTTCAGCAGAAAATAGAGTGAAAAAGAGATCAGAACTATAATCAGAAATTCTACTTTTCTTAAATATTTTCCTTTAGTTAGTGATTTTTCACCCAATCGAATATTCTCCCGTAAAGGCTTTTCAGAAGCTCTGCGATCTCACTTTTTCCGCTACTGATCCGCTCAAGGATCTCTTGTTCGCGGTCAGGATCATCCTTGGATATTCCTGCTTCTTTTTTAAGTTTCACGATCTTTTTTCCGGTCTCGATCCTTTTTTGAAGAAGTTCTGATATTTGATCGTCAAGCGAATCGAGCTCTTTTCTTAATTCTTTGATTTCATTACTCATTTTTCAAATATTCCGTAAGTTCGTAAAATTTTGGGAATGAAATTTTATAGGAATCATTCATCTTAAACGCAGCTCCTGAGTCTTCTGCCATCAGAAACGAAAGCATCTCCATCCGATGATCGGAACTGTGCGGAAAATCCCCTTTCAAAGAGTGTCTTTTGTCGCCGGAAACTGAAAAACCGTCGTCAAATTCCGTAGTTTCAAAAAGAAGAGAAAGCCTTTTCACGCTTTCGGTTATGCGGTCGCTCTCCTTGTTCCTGAGCCACTTTGCCTCTTTGACGCAGAAATCGAGCCCGTTTCTCGCCGCCATGAATGCGATAAAAGGAATTTCATCGATGACTGCGGCAACTTTTTTCCCTGCAATTTCAATATGTTCTGCTTTTTTGCACATTTTCGGATTTCCGTTCACAGTGCAACCGTTTTCTTCATATTTTATTGCAACATCATATCCCGATCCAGCAAGAAAATTAAAAGGCTCCATACGCAGTTTTTCAGAATAAATATTTGATATCTCAAAAGATTTTCCGTCAACCAAAGCCGCACACGCTGCAATGAAAGCGGATGAAGGGTCTTTTTGCAAAGAAATGCTGTAACCGTGAAGATTTTTAGCAGGAAGAACCTCGATCGAACCTTCGTTTTCTGCAAGTTTTACTCCCATTTTCAGAAGAAGTTCCTCTGTATTGCGCCTTGTTTTTGCCTTGAAATGAAGCTTTCCGCCGCTTTTAAGCATCGCAAGAAGGTGGAACGACTTCAGCTGCGCGCTCTCTTTCGCAAGAGTAGTTTCGACAAAATTGCCGTTATAAAATTTCGCCGCCTCTTCAAAATCGCCGTGATCGCGCGACATCAGCGATTCGTCTCCGGTGAGTCCGAAATTCCAGCCGCAATACTGCCTTATTCCCATCAGAATGTGCATCATCGTGGCAGAATTTCCGCAGTCAACCGGATTTTCAGGAGCTTTCACCATTCCCGAAACCATGATTTTCCCGCTTTGCTCTTCAATAGATTTACCAAATAATTTTAAGCATTTTAAGGCCGACAAAACATCAAGAGGCAAGTCGTTTCCGCCGCAGAAGATCTCAACTTTTTCAGTTGTGAGAAGCGAAAAAAGAAAAGCTCTTATCGCAGAACTTTTGTCAACCGGAATGAAATCTTCGAGCAGCATGATCCCTCGCAAAAAAACGGCTTTAATTTTAAGAAAAAGCTGTTAAAAAAACAAGATTTGTCGTTCTTATCGTTATTATCGATTCGCCGCCTTGTCATCGTTACGACGAAACGACGTGACGACGTTACGACAATGTTGGCGGCGCGTCGAACCTGATCGACAATAACGCCGACTTGCTTTTAAAAAACGCCTCAATATAATTTTCCGTTACTTTTTTGAGAGTGTTGCAAGCTCAGGAGGGAAAATTTGCAAGCAACTGAAATTATTACCTATTCACTGATTGTCGGCGCGGTTCTCGCGTTCGGTGGGATCATCTGGAGCTACGCGAAAGGCTTGCGCAAAAGTCCGCGCGATATGTGGCTTCTTTTCATCTACAACATCATCGAATACACCGCCTATATGGCGATGAACCTCACTCTCACGCTCTGGCTTACGGCCGACTGCGGGATCAGCGACCTGGGAGCGGGTTCATACATCATGGTGTGGTCGATCCTCCTTTCGATAATCGGCATGCTGACTGGTGCTGTCGTCGACACGATAGGAATCAGGAAAACGCTTCTCATAAGCATATTTTTCCTTTTATTTTCGCGCTTTTTCATGGCATTCGTCACCAATCCGGTACTTATTTTCATCCTCGGTTTCATCCCGATGGCGATAGGTTTCGCCGTTGTCGGACCGCTTGTTTCGATCGCTATCAAAAAATACACGACAAAGGACACTGCGGCGATGGGATTCGGCCTTTTCTACGTTCTCATGAACTTAGGTTACGCGATAGGTTCGATGCTTTTTGACAAAATCAGAGGCTTTTTCTCTGTCACCGACGCTGCCGGAGCTGTCAACGAGAACGCCGGAACAATGTTTTTAGGAATGCATTTCACGACTTACCAGATGGTTTTCGTCATCGGTTTCGGCTTCACGATCGTGAGTCTGATTGTCGCATTCTTCATTCGCGGAAACATCGAGCTCAACGATGAAGGCGAAGTCGTCAAAACGCCGAAAAAAGAGCTCGGAAGCGGCCTTGAATCGGTTAAAAACTCAGCGATAGACGTTGCGACGATGCTTAAGAATGTCGTTGTCGAGAAAACTTTCTGGATCTACATCGGAATTCTGGCCCTCACCCTTTTCGTCCGCTGCGTATTCTTCCACTTCTCATACACTTTCCCGAAATACGGCATCAGCGTTCTGGGCGAAGGTGCTCCTATCGGCAACATCTACGGATTTTTGAACTCCGTTCTCATCATTTTCGCAGTTCCGATAGTCTCCTACATCACGAAAAAGACTTCCTCCTACAAAATGATGATTATCGGTTCGATCGTTTCCTCGCTCGCATGCTTCATCGCAGTCATTCCCCCTTCATTTTTCGAAGGTCTGACGAACACTCCGCTCGGTGAACTCGTCTTCATAAAGTGGCTGGGGCTTGTCGATTCTCCTGAAAAAATGTCTGGGATCACGGCTGTTGCTGAATACTGGCCGCTTATTTTCTTCATCTTCATTTTCACGATCGGCGAATCGATCTGGTCGCCGAGACTCATGCAGTTCACCGCCGAGATCGCACCCAAAGGAAAAGAAGGAACCTACATCGCCCTTTCGATCCTGCCGTGGTTTGCGGCAAAATTCTTCGTCGGCCCGATGTCTGGACTTCTCATCAAAATCTACACACCGTTCGAAAACGGCCATCCCCTTCCCGCTTCTCCCGACCACGCGATGATATGGTTCTGGATCGGCGCAATGGCACTTCTCACGCCGGTAACACTCTTCTGTTTCGGTAAATTCTTTATGAGAAAACTCTCAGCTGAGGCAAAATAATCACAAACAAAAAAGGCGCGACTTAAAGCCGCGCCTGATGCAAAGGGGCGGATAGAATCCGCCCGCAATAAACGAAAATTAAAGGTATTAGTGAGCTTTTCTGAACGATTCCATGAAGTTGACAAGCGTTTCAACGCTTTCCGGAGTCGTTGAGTTGTAGATGCTGGCTCTGATTCCGCCGAGGGTTCTGTAGCCTTTAAGTCCGAGCATGCCCTGAGCTTTCGCCGATTTAACGAACTCTTCTTCAAGTTCCGGAGTCGGAAGGTTGAAGGTTACGTTCATCCATGAACGGTGTTCCGGATTCTGGACATAGCCTCTGTAGAAGCCGTTGGAGTTGTCGATCGCGCCGTAGATCATCTTCTGTTTTTTGTCGTTTCTTGCTTCCATAGCCTTCAGGCCGCCCATTTCGAGCATCCATTTGAAAACAAGACCGGTGATGTAGATGTTGAAGCAGGGCGGTGTGTTGAACATGCTGCCTTTTTCGATCTGAACTTTGTAGTCGAGAGTCTTCGGAAGCTGGAAGCCTTTCTTTGCAAAAGTTTCAGCCCATGACTTTTTGATAACTACAACTGTAACGCCTGCGGGGCCGACATTCTTCTGTGCGCCTGCATAGATCATGTCGAATTTCGTAGCGTCGAAGCTGTGTGACATGAAACCGCTGGACATGTCAGCTACGAGCGGAACGCCCGGGAGAGGTTTCGGATAGTTCTTTTCGAAGAACTGGGTTCCGTAGATCGTGTTGTTCGAGCAGAAATGAAGGTATTTTGCGTTCGGGTTCATGTTTTCCTGTTTTACTTCGGGAAGAACGCAGTATTTCTTCTCAAGTTCGCGTGTCGAAGCGATGCAGTTAGCCTTTGCTTTTGCCCAGTCAGCCTGGATACATGCTTCTTCGTAAGCTCTGTGTGCCCAGTTACCCGAATCAACGTAGTCAGCGCAGTCGCCTTCGTTGAGAACGTTCATCGGGAGCATGATGAACTGATGTGTTGCACCGCCGCCGAGGAAAAGGACAGCGTAGTCATCGCCGAGGCCGAGAAGTTTTTTAAGATCTGCCTCTGCTTCTTCTGTTACAGCTATGAAAGCCTTGTCTCTGTGGCTGATTTCCATAACGGAAACGCCCGTGCCTCTGAAATTGAGAAGTTCTGCCTGAGCCTGTTTGAGGACTTCAAGCGGAAGCGCAGCCGGACCTGCGAAAAAGTTGTGAGCTCTGTTTTCCATTTTTTACTCCATAAAATATCGGTTGTTAAATAAGCTCCAAAAAACGGGATTACTACAACCTTTTAAATTGCGGTTGTCAAATTTTTTAAGCCGCCGCCGAATCTTTTTCGGTATAACGTTATTCCGGTATAACGGTATACCGACGGCGGCAACAAAAACATCGTGACGACGTAACGACAAAATTTGTTTTTCATCGGATTTTCCTTAAAATCCCCTGATTTTTTGGAACGAGGCCGCTTTGAACCTGGTTGAGATTGTTCTGACGATAAATTTTCCGATATTTTTGGGCTGGATTTTCAAACAGCTTAAGCTTTTTCCCGACAATGAATCTGCCGTTCTCCGCAAATTCGTCATAAAAGCGACTGTTCCTTTCCTCATTTTCAGGAACCTCTACAACGCCGACACGAAAGAGTTCGATCAGCTGCTTCCGATGATCCTGGCGCTCTGTCTGATACTTGTTTTATCCGGAATACTCGTTGTCTCGATGCGGAATCTTTCATCATCAGAGAAAAAAATCTCCAACAGTTTCTGTGTCGGAAGTTTTGTCGGCAACTACAGCTATCTCGGATGGGGCGTCCTCTCCTACTTCTACGGCGAAAACGGTTTCACGCGCGGAGTCTTCTTCTCGATGTTCTTCTGGCCGGCAGTTCTTTCAGTCGGATTTACGATCGTCTGGTTTTTGTCGCGCTCATCTTCAGGAAAAGCTTCAAAAGACAAGATAATTCACGCACTCGCGTCCAACGCCATTCCACCTGTCATGTCAGCCTTTCTGGCGATGGCGATGAATTTTTACGGGATAAAACTTCCGGAATGGCTTGCAAAAAGCATCGGTTCGATAGCGAATATCACTATTCCGGCCATACTTTTCACAGTCGGTCTTTCGCTTTCGATCGTGCTCAAAAAAGGGACTTTCCGCCCCGTAATTTTAGGGACATTTTTCCGCACGGTTTTTGGAATAGTTGTAGGCGTTGCGGTTCTTTCAATAGTATCTTTCTGCTTCAAAAACGTTGATATCACTACAAAAAAGGTAATTCTCATGGAATCTGTCATGCCGAGTGCCGCGACATCTCCATTCTTTGCCGATTTTGTAGATTCAGACAAAGAAGTAGTGAGCGGGATCGTGACTTTTTCGACGCTTTTTTCGCTCGTCACCCTTCCTTTCTGGTATTTTATGATCGAAAAGTGGAGCTTCATTTAATGGATAATAATTCTTTGCGGCCTTTGAACTTTGCAGGGAAACTCTTTTTCATCCTGCTTGCAGCCGGTATATTCCAGTCGTTTGTGCTGGTTGCGGAGTTTCACCTTAATCCTTTCAGAGTCCCGACTTTTTCCGATATTCCGATCTGCTACATATACGGCAATGCATACATCGCGATTATTCTCTCAGCTCTTCTGAAAAAATCTGTTCTGACACAGCTTCTGGAGTCAGCCGGATTCACATTAGGGATTCTCATTTCGGCTTATTTTCTGTTGGTCTGGATAAAATTCGGAGGAAGCTCCCGCATTTTTCCGGCAGAGATTTTCGGAATAAAAACGATTTACACCGATTTTTTATTTTTTGTGATCCTTTTAGTACTGAGAATCTTAAAAAAACCTTGACCGCATAGTTTTTATTAAGTTAAATCCAGACGTTTTTTGATATTTTTGGAGAAACTCTTTATGAATTGGAGTTACATTATTTTCCACACGCTGGGCGGCTTGGGACTTTTCTTCATGGGCATGAAAGTCATGAGCGAAAGCGTCCAGAAAGCGGCCGGCGACAAACTGAGAAAGATCCTCAAAGTTCTCACTTCGAACCGTTTTGTCGGTGCTTTCGTCGGATTTCTCATCACTGCGATAATCCAGTCGAGCGGTGCAACGACAGTCATGACAATAGGTTTCGTCAATGCCGGGCTTATGACTGTTCAGCAGACGATAGGGGTAGGTTTAGGTGCCAGCATCGGTACGACCGTCACAGGCTGGATCGTCACACTAAATGTTGCCCTTTACTCTCTTCCGCTAATCGGTATCGGCGTTATGCTGCGCCTTTTCTCAAAAAACAAGTCAAGACAGTATATCGGAGAACTTATCTACGGTTTCGGTATCCTTTTCCTTGGAATGGAAATCATGAAGGAAGGCTTCGCCCCGCTTAAAGAGAGCGAGACTTTCATCAGGATATTCCAGAGCATCGACGGATCGACTTTCACTTCGATCCTCCTCGGCGTTTTCGTCGGTATCGTTACGACCTGCATAACGCAGTCGAGCAGCGCGATGGTCGGTATCGTCATCGCTCTTGCCAGCCAGGGGCTTCTTAATTTCGACGGAGCTCTCGCGGTCGTTCTGGGCAGCAACATCGGTTCAAGTTCGACGGGTGTTCTCGCTGCAGTAGGCGGCACCGTCAATGCAAAGAGAACGGCTCTGGCTCAGGTCATCTTCAGAAGCATCAGCGTCGTAGTCCTCATTTTCCTTTTCCATCCCTACAAAGAACTGGTCGATCTTTCGACACCCGGAACTCCTGAGGAAATGCTCACCGTTCACATCGCGATGGGCCACACGCTTTTCAATGTCATAACGCTTGTGATCTTCATTCCGTTCGTAAGCCAGCTTGCCAAATTCGTTGAAAAAATATTCCCGGACAAGGAAGGCGGCAAGATCGAGATGCCGGAAAACCTCGTCAAACTTCAGACGAGTATGTTCAGCACTCCGTCAATTGCGATTATGGAGTGCGAAAAAGAACTTCTCAACATGTCCGATTATGTTATCAAAAATCTGGATATGCTTCGTGAAATGTCTTTGAAAAATCCGGTGCAGGTCGCTGAAATGAGTGATGAGATCGCCAAGAACGAAGACAGGATCGACAAATACCAGTACCAGCTCACCCAGTTCCTCATCGCTCTTTCAGTCCGTGCGATTTCTCCCGGTGATGCAAAGATCGTCGCAAGCCGCATCGGTCTGGCGCACAACTTTGAAAAGATAGCAGACTGCGTTGAGCACATTTCGCAGATAATCGACAAGCTGAAAAGAAACAATACTACCTTCTCCCCTGAAGCGATCAATGTCATAAACCAGATCCTTGATGAAAACATCTCCCACTTCAAGAAATCGGTCACGATCTTCAAGAACGGCGAGGAAGTTCCTGCTTATGCCGACGAGGCTCTCGTAATCAGGATCAGGATCAAGAAACTCATAAAAGATGCGAAGATCCAGCATTTCAACAGAATTAAAGAGAAAATCTGCGACGGCAGCGCTTCCATTCAGTTCATCGACATTCTCAACAATCTCAACACTATGAGTGCTGAAAACCACAATGTCGCCGAAGTTCTTGCCGGCGAAAAATACTGATCGGAAAAACTAAAATTTCAGAATTACAGACAATCCGGCCAGAATATCGACCGATGCTTCGTCTTTTATGGAAATCTGTGATGCGGAACGATCGACATCCGTTTTGGGACCTGCATCTACGGAAAGATAACCGCGGATCAGGTGACCGTAAAAAACCCAGTCAAACCAGATATTTCCGTATCCGCGCCGCAGGATCCCGTCTCTGAGAGAAAAGAACGGATAAATCGCCGTGATATTGGAGTTCCCGTCTTTTTTCGTGGCGCAGTCAGTCTGGTAGTAGCCGATCTCCCATTTAAATGAAAATGCATCGCTGAAATAATGCCTGTGGTTGAAACGTATCGCCTGATGGTTTTTTCCGAAAGGATGCGCAAGTGAAAGACCGTTGAGAGTATACCCTTCATAACGGTAGATATGATGTCTGTAGTGAGAAAGCGAAGTTTTGGTATATTCAAGACGCATGATATCTTTATCTGTTGCGGCAAAAATCCCTATCAGATACGCTCTTTCAAGAAAACGGAAGAATACATAAGGAAGAAGCAGTTCGATTTTGTCTTCGACCTGCCATATCGCCGCCATGTCGGTACCCGATTCCTGGATATAGAATTTGAAAACTTTTATCGCCGGATTGAGTTTGTACATCGGGATATTGAACGTGAAATCTATCGCCGCGTAACTGTCGGCATCCCACTTGCTGTTCGGAACATTGTCTGAAATACCGGCTATGAGATAGGGATAATCGGTCAAGGCATAGTCCGGCCGCCCTTTTCCGCCGTACATCATGCTGCGCGTCATTCCGAGTTCGAAGAAACTGAACATTTTAGGAGGTCTGTATGTGAGTCTCATTGCCAGCAGCTGCGGATTTGAGATATCCCTGCGCTCTTCGAAAAGCCAGCCGTTGAAAAAAACGAAGTTCCAGTCGCCGCCAAGATGGATCGTCTGTTCGTTCTGGATCTTCACCATATAAAACGGCTCCGCATTGCCTGAAATAAGCATTCCGTATTCACCCGGACCGAGATGGACCGTGTCCTTTCCGCCCATGATCGACAATTTCCACATTTTCATTTTTGCGTAAAAACGCCTGAAAGAGACATCTGTCGAAGTCCATGTGTTCTCTGAATCGAAAGTGTTCTTTTCTTCAAGCTCCCAGTAAAACGCCCACGAATCGAGGAAAACCGCGTTGCCGCTCTGGCTCGTGATCATAGTCGAACCTTTGTCGAACTTTCTGCCGCCTGCTCCAGGAATGAAGTTGCCGTCTCTGTTCGAAAAATAGTAGCTTGCCCCTACTTTCGACACGATCTGCCACGAGTTTTTCCAGCGGTCCTCTTTGGTCACACCGTTCACATAAGGCAGAACCGGATAAAAAGTTCTCATATTCTTTCTTGTGTCATAAAAACCGCGCGGAAGGATCGAGAACGAATCTTTAGGTTCAGAATTCTGTGCCTCGAAATAGTCGATCGCCGCTCTGTCTTCGGCATTTATGCTGATCAACGAGTTGAAATAACAGCGGTTGTCATCATCTTCTTTGTGATAAAGTCTCGGAACCGGAATGAATGATGTATCGCAGTTTCCGGCAAAAATATCAGTCGAAAAGAATATAACGAGAAGAACAAGCAGAAAAATCATTACCTTTTTCCTGTCTTAGCGGGATCGTTTTCCGCTTTTGTCAGATAAACCGCCGATTCTTTGCTCTCTTCGACGGTGATCTCCCGAATTTGAATATGATGCTTGTCAGAAAAAGCCGAAATAAGGATCTTCATTCCCACTCCGTTATACCAATCTTTCCGCTCGTAATCCCGCATCCATACGATACGGAGCAGCTTGAAATCCTTGTTAGTCGTAATTCTGAGAGGTCTGTGACCGCAGAATGCCGTAATCGCGTTCTGAAGATCGTAGGCAAGAGCGATCATCTCTTCTTTAGTCCGTTTTTCAGCCATGATTTACCAATAAAATCAATATTTAAGCGTTTTTGCTTCGGTATCGAGTTCAGCAACTGCGCCGAGCAGGAAAGCCATATTCTGCTGGTTATGCCCCGCCGGGAAATTGCAGACGACAGGAACCGACTTGTCGAGACCGATCGTTTCAAGCATCGCGAACGGATTGACGCTTTTTTCAGCCGGCGGCCTGAACTCGCGGTATGTGAAATCACCGAAAACAAGTGCTTTTATCCCTTTGAATTTACCCGCAAGACGCATTTGTGTCAGCAGCCTGTCAACTCTGTACGGCACTTCGTTCACTTCTTCGATGAAAAGTATCGAATCCTTGAAATCGGGCTCAAACGGAGTCCCTATCATAGAAACGAGCGTCGTAAGATTGCCGCCTTTGACAACGCCTTTTGCTTTGCCGGGATTGAGAGCGCGCATGTTTTTGTTAAAAATCGTGAAAGCCCTCTCCTTCCCCTGCAGGAGTTCGAAGATCTGCGCCTTTGAAAAGCGGTCGATCGAATTCAAAGTCGTGATGTTCGGCCCGTGAACAGTCGCAAAACCGCACTTGTCGACAAGCCATGCGTGAAGCGCGGTCACATCGCTGAAACCGATGAAAAGTTTCGGATTTGCCTTGATTTTATCGATATTTTCCTGAAGTTTTTCAAGCAGCCTCAGAGCACCGTAACCGCCGCGAGCAGTCCATACAGCCTCGATCGATTCAGTCGTGAAGGCGTTGATAAGCGATTCAGCACGGAGTTCGTCGCTTCCTGCAAGAAAACTTGCCTTCGCGAAAGCGTTTTTATCTATCACAGGCTTTATTTTATTCAGCTTGAGTTCGGTTATACCGGCATTGAAAACAGTTTTGTCAAAAGGTGACGAAGGAGCTACGACAGCGACCTCGCCCCTGAAACTTATCGGTTTTAATTCAAAATAGGAATTACTCATCTCAATCTCCCAAAGTCCAAAAATACGGCACGCAGAATAGCAAAATTCCATATTTTTCCTATTTTTTTTGTAATTCCGCGCGAACAAATTAAACTTCCGCGGTTTTTTGAGAGGATATAATGGTCGAAAACAAAGAAAACAAAGAAAATAAAATTCAGGAACAGCCGCAAAACGAGAAACCGCAGGGCCTTGACGATTCCAAGGAAATGCGCCGTATGATGATCAACATCGTGAACAATCAGAACGGTCTCTTTGCGGAAATGAAGGATATCAAGAACAAAGTCAATACAAAGGAACAGAATCAGGCGACGCGCTATTTCGTCACTTTCGTGATTTTGGGCATCGTCATCATCACTTCGTTCTTTTTCTATTTCAGGGCGCAGGCTGCGAACTATGCCAACCAGAGCAGAATCCGCGAAGAACACAACAAATACCTTGAAAAAGAGGTCGCCGAACTCAAAGACAAGATCTTTTCGATGGAAAACAACGATATCAAGGCATATAACCTCTATCTCGCGCTGAAAGAAGGTGATCCCGACAATGCTTTCAAACTTTACAAAGAATTCAACCTTTCTGCACTTTCGCGTCTTGAAAGAACGATCATCGACAACGAGACAAGCATGATCAAGCAGAAAGCGGCTCTGCAAAAATACGAGGAAGGCGAAACGCTTTTCAAACGCAAAAGCTACGAAGCGGCGATCGACAGATTCAAAGACAGCCTTGACATCTCCTCTACCGGAGACCATATCACGAATCTTTTCTACCTCACCGCTCTTTCATACTACAGAATGAAAGACTACAACAAGGCGGCTATCGCATTTGAAAGATTCCTTTTCATCTACACTAAAAAAGATCTTCCGAAAGACCGTTCGGAACTTCTGCTCGGAGTCTGCTACGAAAAAATGAACCAGCTCGAAAGAGCGAAAAATTTTTACGAGCAGTCGATGCGTGAAAACCGCCACAACAGATTCTTTCCGACAATCCGCGACCGCGTCAAAAACATCGAAAAGAAGATGGAAAAGATGAAAGAATCCAATCTGGATTAAACAATCACCTTTTCTGAAATCAGCCGACAACAAAACAAGTGCAAAAAAAAACGGGGAGCCGAAGCTCCCCGCAAAAAATCCTGAAAAACAGGTTCGATTAGAAGAGTCCCTGTTCCATCATAGCGGTTGCAACTTTCTCGAATCCGGCGATGTTTGCACCTGCAACGAGATCGTATCCAAGGCCGTATTTCTCAGCTGCTGCTGCGGAATTGTCGTGGATGTTCTTCATCATCTGTTTAAGTTTCTCATCAACTTCTTCAGCTGTCCAGACAAGTCTTTCGCTGTTCTGAGACATTTCGAGTGCGGAAACACCTACGCCGCCTGCGTTAACTGCTTTCGACGGAGCAACGATGATGTGTTTCTGCTGGCGAAGGAAGTTGAGTGCATCGTTTGTGGTCGGCATATTTGCAACTTCGATGTAGTATTTTGCGCCACATGCAGCGATTTTTTCAGCCTGCGGCATTTTAACGTCGTTCTGCATTGCTGACGGCATAACGACATCACATTTTACGCCCCAAGGTTTCTCGCCTGCTACGAATTTGCATCCGAACTTGTCAGCGTAAGGTTTAACGTGCATCGGGTCTGTAGCTCTCATGGTAAGAAGGTAATCAACCTTTTCCGGAGTTGCTACGCCGTCTTCGTCAAGGATGTATCCGTCAGGACCCGAAAGGGTGATGACTTTTGCGCCAAGCTGCATAGCTTTCTTGCAGATACCCCATGTAACATTGCCGAAACCAGCTGCTGCGATGGTTTTTCCTTTGATCGTGTCGCCTTCGTGTTTGAGGACGTTCTCAAGGTAGTAAACTGCGCCGTAACCGGTAGCTTCAGGACGAATGAGCGATCCGCCGTAGGTAAGACCTTTACCGGTAAGAACGCCGTTTTCCCAAACGCCTTTAAGTCTTCTGTACTGACCATAGAGGTAACCGATCTCTCTTCCGCCTACACCCATGTCACCAGCGGGAACGTCGATGTCCGGGCTGATGTAGCGGTAAAGAGCAGTCATGAAGCTCTGGCAGAAACGCATAACTTCTGCATCTGATTTGCCAGCAGGATCGAAGTCCGAGCCGCCTTTTGCGCCGCCGATAGGAAGACCGGTAAGCGAGTTTTTGAAAGTCTGCTCGAATCCGAGGAACTTAATGATTCCTTCGTAAACGTTCTTCTGGAAACGAAGACCGCCTTTGTACGGTCCGATTGCGCCGTTGAACTGGCATCTCCAGCCGCGGTTGGTGTGGGTGTTGCCCTGATCGTCAGTCCATACAACTCTGAATGTGAACATTCTTTCCGGCTCAGTCATACGATTGAGAAGGTCAGCCTTTTCATACTCAGGATGAGCATCAACAACAGGGGAAAGAGAAGAAAGAACTTCTTCTACAGTCTGAACGAATTCGGGTTCGTTAGCGTGTTTCGCTTTTACGTTTTCGATAACGCTTTCTACATACTTGTTCATATAAACCTCCATAAAAAAAAGGATTAAAAAAACAAACCCCAATGAACATAAATCGACGCCTTATAAGTAATAAAAATTACTTAGTCAAATAAAAACAAAAAAATTTTTTTATTCTTATAAAATTTGCACATTCCCCCTTTCCGTGCTAACTTCCGCGGTTTTTTGTTTTTGGTGGTCTTATGAAAAAAAACATCACTGAAGGTTCGATCCCGAAAATCCTGCTTGACATGGCTCTGGGTATGCTCATCGGCCACATCGCGATGACGGCTTTCAACCTGACAGACACATATTTCGTTTCCAAACTGGGAACGCTCGAACTCGCCGCAATGAGCTACACTTTCCCCGTTGTCATGCTCGTCAACCACTTTCTTTTCGGCATCGGACTCGGCACGAGCGCCGTAATTTCCCGTGCGATCGGACAGAAAAACTTCCCCGAAGTCAAACGCATTTCGACCGACAGCCTTTTTCTCATAATCTGCCTCGGAACTTTTTTCGGCATTGCCGGACTTCTCACGATAAGGCCGATTTTCAGCGCGCTCGGGGCAAAAGGCGAAACGCTCGAACTCGTTCTCAGATACATGAGGATCTGCTGCTACGGAATGCCAGTCGGAGCTGTTCCCGCCGTAATCGACAATGAGATCAGGGCGACCGGAGACACGAAAACACCCGGGCTCATCATGGTGACAGTCGTAGTGATAAACGTAATTCTTGACCCGCTTCTCATCTTCGGCATCGGCTTTTTCCCCAGGATGGGAATCGAAGGGGCAGCTCTGGCCACAATGATAGCAAAGATCGTGAGTGCCGCTCTCGTCGTAAGTTTCATGCAGTTCAGAATGAAAATGTTCGATTTTTCGGAACTTAAACTGCCGGTAATTTTCAGTTCGTGGAAAAAAGTCCTCTGGCTCGGGATCCCGACCTCTTTTTCGCTCATGCTTATGCCAATTTCGAACGCGATAGTTACAAGAATTACGGCCGGTTACGGCGATGAAGCAGTTGCCTCGCTCGGAGCCGGTATCAAAATCGATTCCCTCCTTCTCGTAGGCGTTTTCTCGCTTTCGAGCGTACTTCTCCCCTTCACCGGACAGAATTACGGCGCAGCAAGGATCGACCGCGTGAAAAAAGCGCTCAAAATCTCCGAACTTTTTTCGCTGTGCTGGGGCTCGTTCATGATGCTTATCTTCATTCTGTTCCGACGGAATATCGCCTCGATGTTCACTGAAGACCCGGTCGTCCTCAAATATATAATGGAATATATGCTCATCAACGGACTTGCTTTCCCTGCAATCGGATCATCGATCATGTGCGTCAACGTTATAAACGGACTTCACAAACCGATCCGATCAACAATGCTCAACTTCATGAGAACGATCGTCATGCTCATTCCGGCAGTCTGGCTCGGCGGCAGGATTGCGGATGTCACAGGAATTTTCGCAGCGATTTCAACGACAAGTATCGTTGCGTTTTTCATTTATCACGCGACAGTGAAAATCACGATGGAAAAGATTTGACGTCACGGCGTAACGTCGTAACGGAGTCACGAGGAAACGTCACGTCGCAACGACGTCACGGCGTGACGATTTAAATGATTATTTTCCGATCGTAGCGCACATAACCGCTTTGATCGTGTGCATTCTGTTCTCTGCTTCGTCGAAAACTTTGGAATATCTGCTTCTGAAGACTTCGTCGGTAACTTCCATCTCTTTGATGCCGAACTTTTCGAAAATCTCTTTGCCGACTTTCGTGTTGAGGTCGTGGAAGCTCGGAAGGCAGTGAAGGAAAATAACGTCCGGATTTCCGGTAGCCTTTATCATCTTCATATTTACCTGATAAGCCTTGAGCTGTTTGATCCTCTGCTCGAAAAGTGCTTCTTCGCCCATCGATACCCAAACGTCGGTGTAGATTACGTCAGCGTCTTTTACAGCTTTCATCGGATCTTCGGAGAACTCGATCACAGCGCCGGTTTCCTTAGCGACTTCTTTCATCTCTTTTACGAGATTTTTGTCAGGCCAGAGAGCTTTCGGAGCGCATGAAACGAAGTGCATTCCCATTTTTGCTGCACCGATCATAAGGCTGTTGCCCATGTTGTTTCTTGCGTCGCCGCAGTAAACGAATTTTACTTTGTTGAGAGGTTTCGCGACGTGCTCTTCGATCGTGAGGAAGTCAGCAAGGATCTGTGTCGGATGGTAAAGGTCGGTAAGACCGTTCCAAACCGGAACGCCTGCGTATTTAGCGAGTGTTTCAACAGTTTCCTGTTTGAAACCGCGGAACTCTATTCCGTCGAACATTCTGCCGAGAACTTTAGCGGTGTCTTCGATCGACTCTTTTTTGCCCATCTGGCTGTCGTTCGAGCCGAGGAATGTTACGCCTGCGCCTTCATCCATTGCGCCTACTTCAAAAGCGCAGCGGGTTCTCGTCGAGGTTTTTTCGAAAAGAAGGACGATGTTCTTGCCTTCAAGCAGATCGCCTTTGATACCTGCTCTTTTCTTTGCTTTAAGGTTGTGTGCAAGGTCGAGAAGATAACGGATCTCTTCCGGTGTAAAGTCTTTGAGTGTCAGAAAGTTTCTTCCTTTAAGATTAACAGCCATTTTTTCCTCCCAAAATTAGGTTAAACAAAAAACGGCGAATTATAGGAAGCGAAAATAAAAAAGCAACATAGAGAGGCAAAATAAAAATTGATAAGATTTTTGTCTTGTGGTATATCCATGCGGATTTTGGAGGGATGATGAAAAAAATATCGCTGATTTTTCTCTTTTTTCTTTCTCTTTTCTCCCTTTCGGCGGAAACCCTGCATCTTGACACATTCAGCAGCAAGAATTTCGTATCGGATATAAACAGCGCGCTTATAAGCGAATCACCTGAAATTCTCGTCAAAGCGGCTTCCCCTTATCTTTCCAAAATGCATGAGCTCAACATTCCCGACTGCTTCGGATGTTCGCTTTATCTTCTGAAAATGACTGAAAATGCCGATCCTGCAATGCAGCTCGCCGCGGCCGATCTCGCCGTAAAATTTTCCAACGATCTCCCCGAGGTCCATCATCACTATCTCACTCGCCTCTTCCACCTGGCCCCGAGCAGACCGGACAAGATAGTTTCCCACTTTTTTAAGGCGGTCGACAGATCCCTGAATTTTGCTTTTGCGGATTCTGTGATCTATCTTTTTATAGGGAAATTATCAGCTATATGTCTAATATTTTTCGTAATATTCATTGTCATAATGTTTCTCAAATACACCAGTTTGGTTATTCATAAATACAAGCATATCGTTGGTTTTTCAAAGTTCTATGCGATCGGTCTCTGCATAACTTTTTTCGTTTCGATGTGGCTTGTATCGGACAATTTTCACAATGTCATATTTCTTTTGATCCCGTTTCTCATATTCTTCGGAGACCTCGGAACACGCGCGGAAAAAGTGACGCTCCACATTACTGTTCTGCTTTTCGTAGCAACTTCGGCTGTTTCAATGACTGCGGAAAAACAAAAAGCAAGCCAGTTTGATCAGAATGTCGCTTACAACCATCTTATCGCGGTCATCTCTCCGGATCTTCTCCCTGAGGAAAACATAGATCTTTCCCAGCCCGGAGGATATATGGCAAAAGGTTTCCTCTTTCTCTACAACGGCAATTTCAGCAGAGCGGCCTTCAACCTGAAAAAAGAACTTTCTTCTGCTGAGATCCCCGAAATAAAGGCCATGCTTTCAAACGCTCTCGGCATAGCACTCGCCTCAAACGGCAACCACAAAGAGGCGCTTCCTTATTTGAAAGAAGCTTACGAAAGCACAGGCGATCCGAAAATAGGATACAATCTTTCAAAAGTTTTGGACGAAACCGGTTTCAGGGAAGAGGGTTCGAAACTTGAAAAGAAACTCATTTATTCCGCTTCCTCTGAATCGTTTTCCTACCCTTCCCTCTATTTTTCCGACACTTCCGAAATATGGAAGTATCTGTGTTACGGCAACAGCTTATCCAATGAAAGAAATAGAATAAATTCAGTAGCTTACATCTTAACAGCGCTTGTTTTCTACCTTTTTGTAATCCTGCTGAAATACATTTATTTAGGTTCGTTGAAACTTTCAAGATGCCTTGAGTGCGGCAATATCATGTGTTCGAAATGCAATGCCGGCGGCAACGATGTCTGTGCAGTATGCAAGCTGATGAAAGCCGACTACACGCTCTTCAAACGCGGCGAACGCGAAATCTACGAAGCGAAAAGGGAGAATTTCTTCAGACGCCGTTCGATAATAATGAACATCCTCACTTTTACCGTTCCCGGCGGCGGTCTCCTCTTCATCGACAAAATATTCGAAGGTTCGCTTTACCTCGCATTCCCGCTCACAATAACCCTTGTATATTTTATGAACACCATGGGGCTCGTTGTCGACAAACCTGATGAATCCCTAATGAAAACAATAATAATTTCAATAGATTTATTTGTTTACTGCCTTTCCGTGATAAGGGCTTTGTTTTCTGTCAGGAGAAACTGATGCCGGTATCTATCATTCAAAAATCTACCGCAAAAATCGCGTTTGCCGGAGATATCCGCGACAAAAAACTTATCGATGTTTTCACTGAAGCCTCGATTTCTGGTCTTACCGGAATACTCAAACTCAAAGTTACAAGGAACGAATATTACTTCTATTTCGTAAAAGGTTCGCTTATATACTCGTCCAACATGAAAAAAACGATGGACCAGAAAGTCCTCGAAATCATAAAATATTCCGGTTTCATTTCGAGAGAGAAACTGATGCGCTGCGAAAAGCAGAAAAGCAGTGCTATGAAAACGATCCTTGAAATGCTTATCGACGAAGGTTTCGTCTCGATGCTGCTCTACTCCAAAGTGATAAGCCTTGCTATGCGGATCAACGTTATAAACGCAATGCTTGAAACCGACGGCAACTACAATTTTGAAATAAAGGCCAAGATCGATCCTGTTCACGGAGTCAGACCGATCCAGATCTCACATCTCAAACCGATAAGCAACCTGATAGAAGAAAACCGTGCCGCAGTAAAGGAAGTCGCAGGTTCGCTCTATTCCGAGATCGACAAATGCCCCGGCGCGCCTTATCTCAAGCCAAATCAGTCGTTTCTTCACAACGCGATCACAGACGAATCCGACTACCTGAAATTTTTTGCCGTAGCAGTCACCGATTTTATTGATAAAAAATGGTCATTCCCGAGTTTTTTCCTCAAAGACAAACTTTTAAATTCGATAGCTGTCTATACTTTCAGAACTTTTGTAGTCATCGGTCTCTGCATTTTCCTCTATCTTGCGCTGATGACGACTACTTTCGACCTTAAAAACGAAGAGTTCAGCGGAAAAGACTTCTTCTTTATACGCGGAAAAATCACTGAATCGCTGCAGAACTTCCGGACAGTTGACAAACAGGACGGCAAAAACGCCTCCGAGCCGAAAGAAAACCTGAACAAAAACATAAAACTGAAAAACGGAAAAAAATAATTTTCTATTATATTGATATTTTCATAATTTTTACTATGCTTCACCGTTTTTTTGAATTTGTCTGACAATTTTAGGGAGATTAAAAAATGACAACATTGGATTTCATTGAAGCCGGAACAAGAAAAAACGTTTCCGAAATTCAGGCTTTAGCTCTTACGATCATGAACGCGCCGGCAACTTCGGCTGTTTCAGTCAAAGATCTTTACACAGCAGCAATGCAGCAGACGAGCGCTGTTTTCTCGAACCAGACGATGCCGAAGATCGATGAAAGTTTTCCGGAAAACGCAAACGTCATCTCGAATTTCACCGGTGAAGACACATGCGAAACGGACTGGTTCGTAAAAATAGTTCCGACAACGGAAGAAGCTATCACGAATCCTGATTCGGCTGACGAAAGAGAAGAACTTCTCGACATTATCAGAAGAGCTTCTTACGACCTTATCCAGCGTGAAATGTTCCTTCATTCCGTATATCTTACCGACAACCCTGATTTCAACTGCAGAATCGACATCACAGCTCCGGTCCAGTTCCCCAAACTGCTTCTCGACACGGCGATCCACTACTACCCGATCGATGACAAAACTTCAAAAAATTATGCAAAAAGCCGCAAACTCGAAATGCCCTCTATAAGAATCGTATGCTACCCTGAATGGGAAAACGAAGAGTGGCTTTACTGGAAATCGAAAGCACACAACGAAACCGAAGAAGAGCCCGAAAGACTTATGATGATCTACGACACTGAGACAAATACCGCTTTCCTGCTCGGCGCAAAGAACTTCTCGGAAATCAGAAAAGCTGTAAAAGTTTTAGCATGGAACACTTCGATCGAAGCGACTAACGGCGAATTCCTTCCGGTAAACGGAACCGCAAAAACAGTATCGATCAAAAAGACTGTCAATAAAAAGAGCGACACAACTTCTGCAACATTCCTCACCGTCTCCTGCTGCGAAAGCGAGAGAAGTTTCTTCGGTCTCAACGCCCACGCTACAGAAACTCCGGCTAAAGGCGAAGAAATTTCAGTCACGACAAGCGGCGACTCCGGACTTCTTCTGATCACTTCGGCACAGAATAAGAAGAAATTCATGATCAACTTCGGAAGAAACGGCTTCGGCTCGATCGACAGCGTCATTGCCGGCTCGAAAGAGGCTCCGCAGATCATTTCGGCAGAAAATCTCGCGCTCGTAAAAACCGCTGAAGACAAAAAAGAGTTCATCCTCAACCCGATGCTCTCTCCGAACGCAAAAATCCACACGCAGCTCAAACAGGAAGACAAAGACTTCCCGATGCCAGAATACGTAGTTCTTCTGGTCAACGACGGATGCCTTCCTCCGGTAACGATGATAAAAGATCCCGATCTCATGACTTCGATGTGGTTCACCTATACCACCGAATGCGACTGCTGTTCGGATTCCAAAGTGATCCCCGGCGGCAACTCCGATGCGACATGGGAAGTCGAAAGCGAAATCGAGATTTTCAACAAAATAGCAAAAAAAGGAAAATTCAAACTTATCGTTGTAAATACAGCACCTTACAGTGACAGCACGCGTGATCCTCTCGCAGACGAGCTCATTCTTTCGCTCTACACTAAGATCACCAGAAACGAAATCGACTGGAAAGAATGGAAAGTTCTTCCGGGCTTCAATCTTCCTGACAAAGGAACGTTCAAGAACGTCAAGAAGGATTTCGACGCCGTTTACGACACTTTGAAGTTCTCGGCTGATCCGATGTATAAAGATCTGCTCCGCGATTCACTCGAAATGAAGATCGAGTATCTGAGAACTATCGATGCACCGCAGACTCTTACAGCTCCTTTCTACAAAATACTTGCAAAGCTTGTTTAAGTATAACTACCTGATTTTATTCAACTAAATTGAGGATTTTTTCATGAAAGACACTTCACTTTTAGAGAAAATTTTAAGTAAATTTCTCTCTCACGAACAAATAGTCGCTCTGACCGAAGAAATTTCCAAAGGAGTTTCAGTAGTCAACGGCGTCATTGATAAAAACGAAAAAGTCAAAGCAAAAAAAGAGTTCGTCTTAGAAACATTCAGATCTGTTGACAGAATGATCGCCCAGTCGAACAAAATTCCAGCAACTTTCAAACTTTTTTACGACACGGCAAAAATCAAGATCCACGACCTTCTCGAACCGATAATAAGCGGAATGGTCATGGAAAACGATTTTTCAGACCTCGACGATATTCCTGATGTCAATAAAACAGACAGTTTCCAGAAACCTGAAAACAACGAAAGAACTCAGGGAAATACCAACAACAATCAGCAGCAGAACGGCGGTGAACAGGGCGGCAGACGCAGAAGACGCAGACACGGACGCAACAGAAACAACAACCACAACGCGGAAACGTTCTCTGAAACCGCTCCTGTCAAACCGGAACCGAAACCTGAACCCGTAGAGACGTTTCATGAAACGTCTCTACCAAACGAACCGAAACCGGAACCGAAACAGGAACCGAAACCTGAACCCAAACCTGTAGAGACGACATCTCTAACAAACGAATCTAAACCCAAACCGGCAAAAAGAGGAAGGACACCTAAAAAGAATGATGCAAAACCGGAATCCGAACCAAAACCGGAAACGCCTCAGACAAACGAAACTCCGGCGGCAAAAAAACCGGCGAGAAGAGGCAGAACACCCAGAAAACCTAAAGAAACGAATGAATAACATGAAAAAACTGTTTTTTGTTTTTATCGCACTTTTTTATTCTCTCACCTATGCCGAGACTCCAGTTTTTGATTTTTCGCCTGTTACGGAAGAAAATATTTCGCTTGTTCTCTACGACACCGAAACTCACAAAAACGTGCTCAGCATCAACGCGGAGAAACCTTTTCTCTATGCTTCGAACCTCAAACTTCTCACTTCCGCAGCCGCATTGAAACATCTGGGAGGCGGATTTAAATTCCTCACTCTTTTTTCGTTCGATAAAGAAAGCGGGACTCTCTACATCAAAGCCGGAGGCGATCCGGAAATGGTGATCGAAAAACTGTGGGTAGTCGCTTCCGATCTCAAAAGACTCGGCATCAAAGGGATAAAAAAAGTTACCGTCGATGATTTTTTGTACGGCAAAAAGAGTGCCCTCACTGCAGAAAGCGGCGACAAAGGTGACAACGGATATTTAGCTTTCATCGCTCCGCTGAGCCTGAACTACAACGCTGTAGCAATATTCGTCAAAGCGCACGAGGCGGATCAGCCGGTCGAAGTTTCGCTTTCGGCTCCGACACCTTACTTTTCGATAAAAAATACGGCAACAGGCACTGCAGACGGCAACAACCAGCTCGTGGTCGGAGCACAGAAAGCGGGAAATCAAACAGAGATAGTCATCAAAGGTTCGCTCGGTGCGGCAAGGACAAAGCACGAGGCGGTATTTAAACGGGTCGCCGATCCGACGCGCTACTATATCGTTACGCTTCTCGACCTCATGGGCGAAAATGCTGAAACTCCGATCGAACGCGCAAAACTTGAAGATTCGTTTTTTGCTGCAAAAGAGAGGATAAATTTCACATACAAGAGCAATCCTCTGCGCGACATAATCAGAACCATGAACCTTTATTCTTCAAACTTCATCGCAGACAGTCTCCAGTTCTACCTTGGTGCGACCATTCGCGGAGACGCAAAGCAGGGTGTTGAAATCCTTAAAGAATTTGCCAAAAACGAACTTAATGAGACGATAGATATCGTAAACGGAAGCGGTCTCGGCAACGACAGGAACTATCTTACCGGGAATTTTTACATCAAACTGCTCCAGAACGTTTTTTCCGATTACTACAGAAGTATCGATTTCTTTTCCTCGCTTCCTGTCATGGGAGAAGACGGAACATTGAAAAAAGCGAACACAAACAGCGAAAATTCAGGCCTTATCCGCGGAAAAACCGGCTCTCTGACAGGTGTTGCGGCACTTTCAGGCGTTATGAAGGCAAAAAGCGGCAAACTTTATCTTTTCGCATTCGCGATAAACGGATTCCCTTCAAAAAGTTTCAAGCCGATGTGGGCTCTGCGCGACAGAATAATGAACGAGATCTGGGAAAAATATTAAAGATGCTGATACATTCGGCCACCAGCATAAACTATCTCGGTAGGAACCTCAGGATCAACTCCCCTTCCGAATTTTCCAGCGATTCGACGATACTCGTCCTGACAAAAAAGATAAAAATCCCCTGCGGCATCAAAGAAAAAACCAGAATAACTTCGGAAGAGATCGCAAAATCGAACGGACTCAGGAAATTCCTCAAATTTTCAGAAGGAACAAGCGTGAAAGTCGGAAGTTTCGAGATCAAAATGGCTGAAAGCAGCGGTGATAAAAGCAAATTTAACTTTTTTATCAACGACGAACTTTATTTTATGACCTTTCTTCCTGAAATCCGCTTTCCTTTTCCGGAAAACATCACTCTGCTCATCCAGGCTGATCCTGATTACTTTTCCGAAAACGATTTTCAGGAAATAGAAAAATTCATTGCCGGAAGCGGACCTGAAAAAACAATAATTTCAGGGCATTATTCCGAAGAATGGTTTCAGGCATTCAAAAACAGAAAAAATATCGAAGTCCGGAACGAAATATCCCAGCAGACAATATTTTAAATTTCTCTTTATTGATTTTCTTATTGATTTTAAATCATTGACTTATATAATACTCCGGTTTTGATTTTAGTTTTTTTCATGGAGTGGCGTATGAAAAAGTTATTGATTCAGGCGATTTGTTTTTTCTTTCTGCTCGGACTCGTTTCGTGCGGAGCAGAAGATGAAGAAGGAACCGATACCGCTTCGGGCGGCGGCGACAAAACAGACACAGCAGATTCCGGTTCTGGAGACACCGATTCAGGCGACAGCGGAAGCGGCGATACGACAACGGATACAGACAATCCGGCCGATACAGGCATAGATCCCACGGACCCGGATCAGAGCAGCTGCATCTGCGGATCAGACGACGATGATGCCGATGAAGACGGTATTTCGAACGGCGTCGAAGGTTGCGAAGATCTCGACAGAGATTCACTTCCCAACTGTATGGATCCCGACAGCGACGGAGACGGAATTTCCGACAAAGAAGAATGTCCGCAGCAGCCGTGCAAAGATACCGACGGTGATGACCTCCCCGATTTTCTGGATAAGGACAGCGACAATGACGGACTTTTCGATAAAAAGGAAAAAGAATACGGCACCGATCCTTATAACAATGACACCGACGGCGACGGCGATGACGATATGGCTGAAATAGCATTCAACACGGATCCGCTCGATGACAACAGCCACGTTCCGGCAGGAAGTATCTATGTCGTTCTCCCCTACAATGCAAATTGGAATGCAAGCAGAACATGGGAATTTGACACCGACATTTCAAAAATAGACGTTGCATTCATGCTTGATCTTTCGGGCTCGATGGAAGAGGAACAGGCAAACCTTAAGGAAAAAATCAAAACCGACGTCGTTGAGAAAGTTAAAACTTTGAATGAAGGAACGCTTGACGCGGCCTATGCTTTCGTCCACTTCATGGATTTTGACAACGACATGGACAAGGTTTACAAAGTCGATACGCTCATAACGACTGATATTGACGAACTCAAAGCAGCTATCGACAGTACTCCGACACCTTACGGCGGCACGGAATGTGACTGGCTTGTCCTTTATGCCGCAACTACAAGCGAAGATATTATCGGGCAGTGTTCAACTGACCCTGAAGTCGCATGGATGCCCGGTCTTTCGTCGGAAAAAGCAAACTGCAACATTCCTCTTCCCGACTGCACAGGACGCGTCGGCAACCGTGCCGGTCTCTGCTTCCGTGAAAAAGCGATGCCGATCCTCATTCAGATTACCGATGAAGGTCCGACAGACACTTATATGCCGCCTGTGAACGAAAAGGCTTCAGATCTGGCTATTAAGACAATGGCTGCCCAGAATGCAAAATTTATCGGGATCGATTCTTCAAAAACAAGCGGTACAAAGGTAATAACCGATTATTTTGAGACAGTTGCCAATGTCACTGGAACTCTTGACGCAAACGGCAAATCATTCAATTTTGCAGTCGGCAGCGATGCTATTGCAGCCGACGGAAAGGCGATGAGCGAAAAAATCGGCGAAGCTATCGAATCTCTCACCTCTTTCGTTCAGATGGATGTATGGGTTGCAGGAAACTCAAATCAGGTATGCGAAGGCACCAACCAGAGTATCGCAGACTTCATTCTCGGAGGAATCCCCGTTAAAGCTGAACCGCCGGAAGGAGCTTCAATCGATGCGGCAAACATGAAATTCCGCGACGTAAATCCCGGAACAGTCGTAACTTTTGATGTTCAGTTCCACAACGATTTCTGTCCGAATACTACCAGTGCTCCGGTTCTCTACAAAGCTGAAGCCATGGTTTTGGGCGAAGGCGCGTATCTGTCGAAAAAAGAAGTCCAGATCATTGTTCCGGAAAGCGAAACCAAATAGCCGGAATATTCCCTGTACAGGATTTTTTTCAGAACTTTTCAGATTGACTTTAAAATATCGAGGATAGAAGCTTTTATAATCGAGCTGAACATTCTGTAAAGAAGCGGGATTTCAATATTTATGTCGATAACACCGTTTTTGAACGTCATAAGTCCTTTGATGGTTTTGCCTGCAAATTCAACCGATTCCGCAGACTTGTTGATTTTAAGCCTTATATCTTCGGTCGGGACCTTTTTCGCTACCATCTTTTCAAGGTTTTCATCGATCCATTTCCAGACATATTCTTTCGATTTTTCAGGTTTGTAGTTGATATTTACAGTTGACATTATTTATCTCCGTCTCCTCTAAGTGCTTCAAGTTTGCTGTCTATCTTTTCAAAGACCGAACCTTTCGTGAACTTGCCGTCCTTGCCTCTCGTTCCGGCGGGAACACCTGTCAGGATCTCGATTCCCTCGAGAACGTTCTTTATCGCGTAAATGTGGAATTTCCCGTTTTCGACAGCTTTGACCACATCGTCGCTGAGATTGAGATTGGCCACATTCTGGATCGGGATCACAACGCCCTGATCACCTGTGAGCCCTCTGAGACTGCATATTTCGAAAAATCCTTCTATTTTCTCGTTTACGCCGCCTATCGGCTGTATCTCACCCATCTGGTTGATCGAACCGGTAACTGCGATCGACTGCTTTATCGGAACATCGCCGAGTGCCGACATAAGTGCGTAAAGCTCTGTCGAACTTGCGCTGTCGCCGTCTACTCCGCCGTAACTCTGCTCGAATGCGATCGAAGCAGAGAAAGAAAGCGGCTTTTTGACTGCGAAGAGCCCGCCAAGATAACCAGCTAAAATCATTGAACCTTTATCGTGTATTGCACCGGAAAGCATCGCTTCGCGCTCGATGTTTACGATCTCTCTCTGGCCTGCAAAAGCCTTAGCCGTGATACGTGACGGGATCCCGAAGCTGAAATCGCCTATCTGATAGACCGCCAGACCGTTGATCTGCCCTACTTTCGCCCCTTTGACATCGATCAGGATCGTTCCTTTTTTTATCGACTCGAAATAGTGCTCGCGGAATCTGTCGTACCTCTTTTCGCGGCTTTCTATCGCGGTGATGACCATATCTTCCGAAACGACTTTTTTGTTCTTGTGGCGTGCCCAGTAAACAGCTTCGACAATGATCTCAACGATGTCGCTTGCATGGACGCGGTATTTCGTCTGGTCTTCCGCACGTCTCGAGCTGTAGAAAAGAAGCCTTCTTATAGCCGAAAGATCAAACGGAAGCTCGCAGTCTTCGTTGACGATCCTCGAAATAAACCCGATGAGAGTGTCGGTCGTAGATGCGTTGACGTCCACAACCGATTCGAAATCGGCTTTTACTTTGAAAATGCGCCTGAATTCGGGGTCATGCTCGTAAAGCAGATGGTAAATATTCTCGTCGCCGATAAGAACGACCTTTATTTCAAGCGGAACAGGTTCAGGATTCGGCGCTGAAATAACGCGGTATTTGAAGTCTGCATCCATATCTTCGATTTTTATGAATCTGTTGCGGACAGCGCGTTTCAAAGCAACCCATGCATAGTAGTTTTTCAGAATATCGTCAGCCTGAATTATGAGAAATCCGCCGTTGGCACGGTGCAGAGCGCCCGGTTTGAGCCTTGTGAAGTCGGTGAAAAGAGAATTATGGTTTTCTTCATATTCAAAGTAACCGATGATGTTCTGGAAAGTCGGGTTCGTCTCGTAAATTACCGGCGCACCTTTGAGATCCTTGTTGTTTATAAGCAGATTGACCTTGTATTCCTTGAAATCGGGGATCAGAGTCTTCATCGGATCGACTTTTCCTTCAAGAAAATCGCGGTAAGTGAAGAAATCGGAGAAATTGATGACAGTAAAATCAGCTATTGAATCAAGATATTCCCTGACTCCTTCGTTTTTGCCGTATTTTTTAGCAAGGTCGTTCAGCGGCTCGGAAATTATCTTCTTGACCGTCGTCCGCTGAAGATCGCTCATTTTTTCCTTGTATTCCTTTTCAGTTTTTCTCTCCTGATGAAAGTAAGCGATAAGTTTTTCCTGAAGCGCGCTTTCATTCTGTCTGATTTTCTCCTTTTCGTTTTCACTGAGAGATTCGTACTGCTCCTTGCCTATAGGCTTTCCGTCAACAACCGGATTCAGAACAAGTCCGTTTTCTGTCGAACTCAGAGCAAAATCGAGTTTAGCCGCCTCCTCTTCAAGTTCATTGTAGCTTTTCTGCATCGCATCGCGGTAGGTCTGGGCGACTTCGGCACGCAGACTTTCAAAGTTTTCGCTTTCCATCTGTCTCGGGATCTGCTCGATGAAACCCTCAAGCAGCTCGCCCATATCCTTGATGAACTTTTCGCCGCTTCCAGCCTTCATAAAAAGCATGTTCGGCGAATCGTAGTCCTCGAAATTGAATACATAGAGCAGATCATCAGGAACAGGCAGATGCTTTGCAACATCCTCGATATATTTCCTGACATTCGAAGTTTTTCCGCTTCCCGGATCGCCGGCAACGTAAATATTGAACCCTTTTTTACTTACATCCATACCGAAATCAAGAGCCTCGAAGCCTCTTTTCTGGAACGAAAGAAGCGAAACAGGCTTGATTTCATTTGTGGTTTTGCCTTTATATTTGGCAAGTTCCGGATAGTATCTCAAATCCTTCGGTTTAAGTTCCTTGATCGCTGACTTCATTTTATCCTCCATGATCTACTAAAAACAGAGCACTTTATATTTTTTAAAATTTTTTACAAAGAAATCGGCAAAAACCTGGAGATTTTCCTTTTTACGGCTCTGAAAAAGCGGTAAACTCTTGATTTTGCCTTTTGAACAGGAATGTTTGTCACAATTCCTACAATGTCGAAGACACTTATCGGAGGATCGAATTTTCTCACATTGTCACCGGCAGTTACAGCGATAAATCCTTCTATTTTCACGATGCGGTGGACAATATATCTCGAATCTCTGCGGTAAACGACCACTTGTCCTGCCCTGAGTTCATCAATTTTAACTGGTGTCGCCGTCACTTTGTCGCCTATTTTGAGCACAGGTTCCATGCTTGAGGAAACAACCGTAAAATACTGCGGAAAACCGCTGAGTTTTTCATCAGATCCCGTCATTTCAAAAGTCCTTCTGCCCATGATACTTCATCAGATCTGCCGCGCTTTTCTGCCCCGTCGGAATAGATTTTCACCTTTTTTGCGAGAACTTCGCGCAGTGCTTTCTCCTGTTCTACTCTCAGCTCTTTATTTTTATTTAACATGTTGAAAATACTTATTATTCTGTACTTATCAAGACATACTGAATTTGAAAGCTGGTCCGGGTTCCCGCCGTATTTTATTATCAGAGGCTCGTCAATAAGACCGAATTTTTCCTTGAGAGACATCCTTAGCCAGAGATCGTAATCTTCGCAGACCGGAAATGTTTCGTCAAAGCCGCCGTATTCGAAAAAGAGTGTTTTTTCCATCATCACGCTGCTCGGAGTTACGGCGCAGACTTCAAGACAGTTATAAAAAATATCGCCGCTCGGACGGATGTATTTAGCTGATTTATTTACGAATTTTCCGTTTCTCACCCAGGTTTCGTCAGTCTGTGAAATACGAAGCCCGCTTTCTTTCATGTAGGAAATCTGCTTTGCGAGTTTATCTTTTTTCCATTCGTCGTCGCTGTCGAGAAATGCGATATACTTCCCTTTTGCAAGTTCTGCGCCGAGATTCCTTGCCGCACTAACACCGCGGTTTTCAGTTTTTATCACCTTGATTTTATCTGCAAATCCGTTCAAAACCGAATCAGTTTCGTCAGTCGAGCCGTCATCGATGAGAATGCACTCGAAATCTCTGAAAGTCTGGTTTAAAACAGAATTTACGGCGCGCCCGACAACTTCTGCGCGGTTGAATGTAGGAATTATGACTGAAACAAGCGGCTGACTCATAAAAATCCTCAGGTCAAAAGCACCTTATTTTAGCCGTGAAGCGCTTCTTGGCAACTTTTCGACACGTCATTCTGAGCGGAGCAAAGAATCTCATAGATCTTTCACATTCGTTCAAGATGACGGAGATGTTTCAAATACGTTCAACATGACGAATTACATATATTGTTTATTGCCTTTTCAGCAATTTCACCTATAATTTTATGTTTTATGGTTGCCTTTTTGGAGACATATATGAAGAAAAACATCTTTTTGCTTTCTGTTGCGGTTTTTACACTTTTCATTTCAGCGTGCGGTGCTGCCGATGAGGACGGAATTTTTGCAGGTTCCGAATGCACCTTTGAAGGATCGGAGATCTGCTCTGACAACGGTGTCGACATTCTTGTGTGCCAGTCTTCGACATGGACACTGAAAAAACAGTGCAACATTTCTATCGGAAAAAAGTGCAGACAAGGTTCCGACGGCGCTCTCGGGTGCTTCGGAAACGGAGAAAACGACAGCAGTTCAGAGAATAACGGAAACGGAAACCCTGCTGATCCAGACGATGAAAACACCGGTACAGATGATTCGGAGGTTACTCCCGATACCGAAGAACCGGACACTTCTTCTGAAAATACTGACGATACCGAAGACGGTAGCGATGATTCGGACGACCACTCTCCCGCGGATACGGATAATAAACCCGACGATTCAGACACTCAGGAAACTCCTGACACTGACACTGACACCGATACAGATTCCACCGATCCGACGACTGAACCGACGATCGATCCGACAACTGAACCGACGACCGATCCGACAACTAATGATTGCACTTCAAACTCAGACTGCTCCGGCGCTACTCCCTACTGCTCCATCACAACATCTGAATGTATCGCAAACGCCGTATTCATCACGGAATATGTTGAAGGAAGCGGCGAGAACAAGGCGATCGAAATCTACAATGGTTCAAAATCATCAGTAAATTTAAGCAACTACACCATTCAGCAGGCAAACAACGGCAAGAGCTTCGGTTCTGATGCAAATTACATTTACAATTTTCCGTCATCTTCACAGCTCGCACCAGGAGCAACTTATGTTGTCTGCGATAATCTTGCAGTGGACTCTCTCTTATCCTACTGCGACGACAAGCCGTCAACAGGCTCGACTTTAAAGTTCAACGGCGATGACGGAATGGCTTTATTTGAAGGCTCTTTAAAAGTTGATCAGATCGGCATTCAAGGTGAAAAGACAAACTGGATCATCGCAGGCGACGAAAACAAAACTACTGCAGATCACACTTTAAGAAGAAAAACAACCGTCATCCAGGGCACAATTGACTGGGAGGCTTCTGCAGGAACAACTGAAGAAAATTCTGAGTGGATAGTGCTCGCAAAAGATACATTCGACGGTTTGGGAACAAGATAACAATTTATTATCGGGGGTTACCATGAAAATCGCTTTTATCGCTTCCGAATGTTATCCGCTGGTTAAAACCGGCGGTCTTGCCGATGTCGTAGGCTCGCTCTCGCAGGCACTTGCCGAACTCGGCCACGAAGTAGCTGTGATAATCCCCTACTACAAAAAAAATATTGCTTCCCGCAATATTGAGATTTCGACTTTCTTTGAAACTATGTGCGTCCACATGGGCTCCGGGATCGAAGAATGGTGCTCCGTCAAAACGGCGATGCTTGGCAGAAAAGTCCGCGTTTTTCTTATTGAATCGGACAAATACTTTTTCCGCGAAGGATTGTATTGCGACAGTTTCAACAACGATTTTCAGGATAATCCCTATCGTTTCGCCTTTTTCAGCCGCGCCGCTCTGCAGCTGCTGCGCGACACTGATTTCAGACCCGACGTGATACACTCGCACGACTGGCAGACTGCGGCAGTATGTGCCTACATGAAGACTTGGGACTGGGGAGAAAGCGGGATCGATAAAGCAAAATCAGTTCTCACAATCCACAATATCGGATACCAGGGGATTTACAGCGCCGACTGCCTCGACTACTGCGGTTTTGACTGGAAATTCTTCACAAGCGAAATTTTCGAGGACTACGGAAGAGTCAACTTCCTCAAAGGAGGCATCCATTTCGCCGATTTCGTAACTACAGTGAGTCCGAAATATGCCGAAGAAACGCTTGGCGGCTCGCAGAGTTACGGTCTTGCGCCTTACCTCAGAAGTAAAAACGAGAGATATTTAGGAATATTGAACGGCGTTGATTATTCAGTTTGGGATCCCAAAACAGATAAGAACATTCCGGAAAACTTCTCAGCCCGCAGTTTCAAGGGAAAAGCTGCCTGCAAGCGCGAACTGCAGAAACGTTTTGCTCTTGACGAGAACGAAAATATTCCTGTCATCGGCGTTGTCAGCCGTTTCGCTTACCAGAAAGGGCTCGATATCCTCGCAAAAACTGTCGGACGCATTGTCGATTCGATGGTTGTCCAGTTTGCTATCATGGGTTCTGGAGAAGCTGAACTTGAAAACTTTTTCAAATGGATCCCCGGCGACAAACACGGAAAAATCGGCAGTTTCATAGGTTACAGCGATGAAATGTCTCACCTCGTCGAAGCGGGAAGCGACTTTTTCATAATGCCGTCGCGCTACGAGCCGTGCGGACTCAACCAGATCTATTCGCTTAAATACGGCACACTTCCTATCGTCCGCAACACAGGCGGTCTTTCCGACACCGTTCAGCAGTATTGCGAAGCAGACGGAAGCGGAACCGGCTTCAAATTCGACTATCTCTCCACAGACGCCATTTTCGACACCGTAGGCTGGGCAGTCAGCACCTATTTCGACCGCCCGAAACACATAGACAAGATGCGCAAAGCGGCGATGAAATGCGATTTCAGCTGGAAAAATTCTGCGAAAGAATACGAGAAGATCTATAAAGCGTGACATATTGGAGGCAAAAATGAAAAAGCTCCTTTTTATCGGCATGATTTTAATGTCGTTTCTGATTGCGTGCGGCGATTCAAAGAACGAAAAACAAAATGAGAATCAAAATTCTGAAGAAACAAACGATTTTGAAGGAACAAACGATTCAGACATTGACACTGTTGAAATCTCCGACGGCGACACAACTCCCGACAATCCCGATACGACAAATGACGATGACAATTCCGGCAACATAAAACCGGACGATGATCCTGAAGAACCTCCATCCGGCGGCGGCTCATGCAATGGTAAAAAATCTTACGGATCGACTTCATTCACGAGGGATGAAAGCTCGGTTTTTGACGACTGCGTCAGAGAATCAGGATTTTCTAACAGCTACTGCTATTTTGATCCGGATGAACTTCTGCCAAAACTGCAGGAAACAACAATAGTTTTCAAAAAAAAGTGTAAAGAAAAAAATGAATCGGTTCCGTGTCCTGATTTCATCCCTGATTCGATAACTCTTTCCCAGATTTCAGGCTGCGATATTTATTATGTTTACGGCGATGTCGACTGTTATGCAGAGTGTCCGGATTTTTATTTTCCAACTGACAACGAAATTTTTAAAACCGTCTCTTTTCACCCGTACGAAGGATACATTTCCTCTTCTGTTTCAGATCTCGACTATGCTGAAATCTATTCTTACAATGCGGAAAAAGGGCTTTCTTTTTCTATAGACACCGGTGAAAATACCGCCGCATTCAAAACTGCGGATTCTTTAATAACTGTTCAGTTTCAAATCTTAGTCGACGGTGTAGTGGAAATAGACGGATTACAGCATGGGTGCGAAGACAGCTCAGGCAGAAAATACAACGAAGGCGACAAGATTTCCAGTGAATGCAGGGCTGCATCCTGTTCAGACGGTGAATGGGTTGAAGACGAGGTGAGCTGTTACGGTTGCTGGGAAAAAGAAACAGGCGACATAATGAAGTGGCTCTGTGCAGACGGAATCACTGAAATTGACTGGTGTCTGTGCGTTGAAGACGAAGAATACGGCTCTAAATGGAGCTGTCTCAACAGGATTGATCTGGACTGTCCTCAATAATATTTCAAAATGTAATTTACTTGAAAATACTCCTTTTGTGACTATATTACCGCCCGTTTTTTAAGGTTTTTTACGGAGAAAACAATGGAAAAGGTTCTTGTCAAATCGATTTTCAGGGAAACTGAAAAGTTTATGGGAAAAGATGTCGAGGTTTCAGGCTGGGTCAGAACGATCCGTGCAAGCAACGCTTTCGGATTCATCGAGCTCAACGACGGCTCGTTTTTCAAGAATATTCAGATAGTTTTTGAATCAAATCTGGAGAATTACAAGGAAATCGCAAAACTTGGAACAGGCAGCGCGGTAAAGGTTCTCGGCAAAGTCGTTGAAAGCGCGGGCGACAAGCAGCCTTTCGAGATCAAAGCCGAGAAAGTCGAAGTTGTCGGCACGAGCGATGAGGATTTCCCTCTTCAGAAAAAAAGACACACCCTTGAATATATGAGGACGATCGCGCATCTCAGACCGAGAGCGAACATCTACAACGCTGTTTTCAGGATCCGCAGCCTTGTCGCTTTCGCGATCCACTCGTTCTTCCAGGAAAGAGGCTTCGTTTACGTCCACACGCCGATAATTACTGGCAGCGACTGCGAAGGTGCAGGCGAAATGTTCCAGGTCACGACTTTAGACCTCAACAACCTGCCTAAAAAAGATGACGGCAGCATAAACTACGGCGAAGATTTCTTCGGAAAGGCGACGAATCTCACCGTTTCAGGCCAGCTTGCGGTTGAAAACTACTGCGCGGCGTTCAGAAACGTCTACACTTTCGGCCCCACTTTCAGAGCTGAAAACTCCTACACGCAGCGTCACGCAAGCGAATTCTGGATGATCGAACCCGAGATCGCTTTTGCAGACATCCACGACGACATGAAACTTGCCGAGGACATGGTGAAATACATCATCAGGTTCGTCCTTGAAAAAGCTCCTGAAGAAATGGAATTTTTCAACAGTTTTGTTGACAAAACTTTGCTCGAAAGACTGAATTTCATTAAAGATTCCGATTTCGGCAAAATCACATACACCGAGGCGATAGAGCTTCTCAAAAAGTCGGGCAAACAGTTCGAATATCCGGTCGACTGGGGCTGCGATCTGCAAACCGAACACGAGAGATACCTCACCGAAGAACTCATCAAAAAACCGGTTTTCGTCATCGACTATCCGAAAGAGATCAAAGCTTTCTACATGCGTATGAACGAGGACAACAAGACCGTTGCGGCAATGGATCTCCTTGTTCCAGGTGTCGGCGAGATCATCGGCGGAAGCCAGAGAGAAGAACGTTACGACAGACTTCTTGCGCGTATCCAGGAACTCGGTCTCAAAAAAGAGGATTACTGGTGGTATCTCGATCTCCGCAGATTCGGCTCGAACCCGCATGCAGGATACGGTCTCGGCTTTGAGCGCATGATCATGTACATCACAGGAATGCAGAACATCCGTGACGTCATCCCCTTCCCCAGAACTCCCAAAAACGCAGAATTCTAATTATTTTCCAAGATTTTCATCGACCATTTTTTCAGCAGCAGCAAGGAAATCGGCCGATTCGCTGTTTCCCATCATACGGGCAAGTTCTTTGATGCGTCCCGCCTTGTCGAGAATCGATATTTCAGTTTCGACATCACCCTCGCCTACGCTTTTTCTGACAACGATGTGCCTGTCAGCAAGAGAAGCTGTCTGCGGAAAGTGAGTGATCACTATTATCTGGTTTTTAGTTGAATTTTTCTTCATTTCGAGTGCCGCGCTGCGCGCTGTCTCGCCGCCTATGGAGCTGTCGATCTCGTCAAAAAGGATGACTTTGCCTTCCTCGTCGTCAATGAGCTTGACCGAGAGAAGAAGACGCGAAAGTTCGCCGCCCGAAAGCGAAGTTATGTCGAACATTTTGTCTGTTCCGATCGTGTTTATCTCAAACTGAGCCTCGTCGAAGCCGTTCTCGCCGAGTTCATCAAGTTTATTCAGCGAAATCGAGAAGCGGACCCCTTTCATCCCGAATTTGAGGAGATATTTCAGAATGCTTTCTTCAAGCGGTTTGAGAGCTTTCTGGCGTTTTCCGTGCAGTTTTTCAGCCAATGCCGCCGCTTTTTTTGTCAAAGCAGCAAGCTCCTTTTCCGATTCTGCGATTTTATGCGGGATCTTGTTCATCTCGAAAAGTTCTTCGTTGAGAGAATCAAGTTTCTGCATGAGCCCTGCCGAAGTCGAAACTCCGTGCTTTATGAAAAGCGAAGAAAGTTTATCGAATCTTGACTGGATTTCATCAATATTATCAAGAGGTTCATCGTATTTTGAAAAAAGTGCCGAAGAAGTTTTGGCAATGTCATCAAGTTCTATAACAGCAGCCGAAATCCTCCCAGGGATATCGCCGATCTCATCAAGTCCGGCAAGGTCTGAAGCAGCTGAATCGGCACTGTTCAGAAAATCGAGCGCACTTGAAAGCGAATCTGCGAAATCGGAACTGTATTTCACGATTTTTGCGCGGTTTTCGATGAATTTGACCTTTGAAAGAAGCTCGCTCTCCTCGTTTTCATAAGTTTCAAGCTTTTCGATCTCGTTTATCTGGAACTCAAGATAGTCCCTTTTCCCGATATCGTCCTTCGATTTCAACTCTTCGATCGTTCTTCTGAGAGTCAGGATCTCATGATATAAACCTTTGTATTCATTAAGAATTTCCGATGTTTCAGCCTTAAGGTCAAGAATTTTCATACGATAATCTTTTTTGAAAAGCTCCCGGTTCTCGAACTGGCTTCCGATCTCGATCATCTCTCCCAGCAGTGATGCGATAAAGGCAGAACTTACCGGAACATCGTTAAGATAGACGCTGTTTTTGTCTCCGAAGACGCGCCGTGCCAGGATTTTGTCGTTTTCGGGCTCGATATCGTTACCTGCAAGAAGATTTCTGATTTCGTCGTCTCCCGCTTCCAGAGTGATTTCGGCGCATATCTCACCGCTTTTTCCCCACTTTCCGAGAAGCGATTTCGTAATTCTTTCGCCGCGCAGAGCCTTCATCGCCGAAACAAAAAGGCTCTTTCCGCTTCCGGTCTCGCCTGTAACAGTCGTAAGTCCCGAAGAAAGCTCGATATTCGACTTTTTTATGATCAGAAAATTCTTTAAAAATATGTTGGTTATTTTCATTTTTTCTCCGATTGAACCAGTTCCTGCAAATCTTCCTCATTCCTCCGCGCAAGAGAATAGCGATTTATGGAAATATATCAAACAATCTCCGACAATAAATTTTGCGTAATTCCCTTTCCGTGCTAAAATTCCGCGCTTGTTGGATTTTTTATCTTTTTAAGGAGGAAACAATGACTTTTGCTCTAATTTTCTTAGTAGTTGTCGTAGTTTGCGTACTTACACTTTTTGCGATGTACAACAAACTGGTAGGTCTCAGAAACATCGTCAAAAACTCGTGGAGTCAGATCGATGTCCAGCTCAAAAGACGTTTTGACCTCATTCCGAACCTCGTCGAGACGGCGAAAGGCTATATGAAGCACGAAAGCGAAACTTTCATCAAAGTGACAGAGGCCCGCGCCGCTGCGATGTCAGCGATAAACAAAGGCGACGTCAAGGAAGTCGGTGCTGCTGCGGCAAATCTCGACAGCGCTCTTGCAAAAATGATGCTCACTTTTGAAAATTATCCCGAACTCAAGGCAAATCAGAACTTCCTCGCTCTTCAGGAAGAGCTGACTTCGACAGAAAACAAAGTTGCGTTTGCACGTCAGGCTTACAACGATGCCGTTATGGGCTACAACAATGCAGTTGAAATGTTCCCGACCAACATAGTTGCAGGTATGTTCAGTTTCAAGCAGTCCGATTTCTTTGAGATAGAAGATAAGGCAGAAAAAGAGGCTCCGAAGGTAACATTCTAAAATCATTAAGCTTTCATGTGGGAACTTATAAGGATAAACAAGCGTAAATCGCTTTTCGTGCTGATTTTGATGTTTATTCTCTTAGTCTCGCTTTCAGGGGCGATCGGAGCAGGTTTCTACGCCGCAGACTGGGTCACGGGAATGCTCTGGGGCGCTTTTATCGGAGTCATTCTCTGGGCAATTCAGGCAGCAGTCGCATACTTTGCCGGAGACGACATCGTTCTCCACTTCAATATGGCAGTCGTCGTAACGCCGGAAAGTTATCCGCAGCTCTACAACATCGTCGAAGAGATGAAAATCGCGGCAGGACTTGCCGTAATGCCTGAAATCTACATCGTTCAAAGTTCTGGACTCAACGCCTTCGCAACGGGGATCAGACCTGAAAAAACGGCAATCTGCGTCACGAGCGGACTGGTCGAAAACCTCACCCGCGATGAGCTTCAGGGAGTGATCGCCCACGAAATGAGCCACATTCTGAACCGTGACGTCCTTTTCATGACCTTTGCCGGAGTCATGCTCGGCACGATCACGATGCTTTCGAATGTCATGCTGAGAGGCACAGTTCTTGCAAATTCTAATAACAGAAGATCCCGCAAAAAAGGCGGTTTTTCCGGCGGACATCCGATTGTAATCCTGATTATACTCATTTTTGCGATCGTCGCACCGATCCTTGCCCGCATTTTTTACTTCACGATATCGAAAAAACGCGAATATTTAGCTGATGCCTCAGCAGCAAGGCTCACACGCTACCCGATCGGACTCGCATCTGCATTGCATAAAATAGCAAAGCACTCATCTGTCGATTTTGTCAGCAAGATCACTGCTCCGATGTTCATCGTTAATCCGCAGTTCAGCGGCACCGACGAAGATTCGTTATTTTCAGCTTCCACCCATCCGCCGATTTACAAAAGGATCGAAATACTGACACAGCTTCAGCACGGCGGAAAAGTTTCACTCGAAAATTATCAGCGAATTTATGAAAAAGAGCTCGAAACTTCAGGACTTTTCTCAAAAACTTCGCTCGAATCGGACAAATCGGAAGCAGTCAGAACCGAAAGTACCGAAAAAATCACAGAATCGAGAAAAGATGTCGCCGATGTCATACTTGCAAACACCGGTTTCAAAATCCTGACATGCGAATGCGGCCTTAAAATCAAACTGCCGCCGAGCGACCTGCGCATGAAAGTCGTCTGCCCGAGATGCCGCAAAGAACTTTCAGTTTCAGGAGAAACTGCCCCAAAAGCCGGAAACGACGGGAACGAACTCGTTTTTACAAGAAAAAACAAAAATTCCTGGGAATCCTTCCCGTGCCAGTGCGGAAAATTCACTTTCCAGCTCTCTCCCCTCTTCCGCGGCACTTACGCAGTCTGCAAACGCTGCGGAACGAAAATCAAAATCGAATATCCGGAGTAAATCACTCGCTGACTTTAGCTTTCAGATAGTATGATTTGAGAACTTTATAGACAATCGGAGCCGCTGTACTGCCGCCGTGAGCACCGCTTTCAACAACTGCCACAGCAACGATTTCAGGGTTTTTGTAGGGAAAAAATGCCGCAAAAAGAGCGTCATCCTGCATCAGGAACCTCTTTTCATCATCCGTGTGGTCGACACTTCTTCTTTCCGCATTCGAGACGACCTGACTCGTTCCTGTCTTTCCTGCTGCATCGGGGATCGTATGGTCGGCATGGTGAAAAGCAGTTCCTCCGGGCTCGTTCGTAACAGACCAGAGCGATTTGTTCACATCGTTGAAATGCTGCTGTTTTATGTTGAGAACTCTGACGACTTCGTTTTCAATTTCCGTAGTCGAGCCGTCTTCATGTATTATTTCGTCAACGATTTTGGGCTTTACGATCACTCCTCCGTTTGCAAAAGCGGCGTAGGCGACCGCAATCTGAAGCGGAGTCATTCTGATATCGCCCTGCCCGATCGACATGTTCATAAGCATTCCGTTGTTTATCCTCATTCCGGGATAGTTCATCGCAAACCAGCTTCGTGTCGGCAGGATCCCGTTTTCCTCGCCGGGAAGATCGATCCCCGTAGCAGTTCCCACTCCGAAAAGGGAAGCAAAACGGGTCATTCTGTCGAGTCCCAGCTCCTGCGAAAGGTAGTAATAATAAATATCGCAGCTCTCTTTCAAGGAATGGTAAAGATTCATAAAACCGTGCCCGCCCCTGCTCCAGCAGCATTTTGTGTCGCGTCCGAACGAAAGACAGCCGCTGCAAAGATATGTCGATTTAGGCGTTATTACATTGTAGTGAAGTCCTGTTACGGCCGGAATTATCTTGAAAGTCGAACCTGGAAAGTAAGTCTGGCGGATAACTTTGTTGATAAGCGGGTGAAGTATGCTCTGGCTGTATTCGCGCCATATTTTTTCAGGGATCCGTTTCCTTGAAAAAAGGTTGGTATCGTAGGAAGGACCTGAATAAAGTGCCAGAATACGACCGGTTTTCACTTCCATAACGACAACTGCGCCGCTCAGTTCACCTAATGCCGAAGCGGCTGTTTCCTGAAGATAGGAAAGAACCGTAGTCTTCACGGAATTCCCTTTCGTCGCCTGTTTCGTATCAGGGATCGCCCCTGCTATGTTTTCCGGCAGTTCTATCTTTCGCCCTAAATAGTCGATAATATGGTATGTTTCGCCGTATTCGCCGTGAAGTTCGTTTTCATACCACTTTTCGAGCCCGGTCTTTCCAGTGAAATCCTCAGGATCATAATTCGGGTAGGTTTCAAGTTCGGACTGGTTTATTTTAGAGACATAACCGGTCAGGTGCGCCGTAATTTCGCCGTAAGGATAGACACGCCTGTAAGAGGAAGATATTATCGTTCCGACGAAATTGGTTAAATATCCGGAATAACTAAAGATTTTCTTTTTAGGGATCTCGTCTTTGACAAGAATCGGATTATACTTGCAGCGGCCTGTACAACCCTCCAGCTTTGAAAGCAGACGTTTTTTCTCATTCTTTGAAAGCTCTATAAGCGAACTGAGCCTGTCGACCTGTTCTTCGATCGGTTCGTCTTTGGAAAAGAATATTGGAACAATCGATATTTTGAATGAAGGTTCCGTCGAAGCCATGAGTTTTCCGTCTGCAAAAAGGATCTCGCCACGCGCAGGAAAAATCTTCTCATTCAGAATAAAGTTGTCGCGCGATCTGCCGTAGAATTCATCTCCGTGAACGACCTGAAGCACAAAAACACGGACAAGAAGAGCCACAAACGATAAGAATATCACATAAAGCAGAGGCCGCGTCTTCCGGAATATGTTTTTGACTTCATCAGCCTGATTAAGAATCCTCACAGCCAAGTCTCCTTGTAAAAAAGAGTGTCAACTTTAGGTTTGAAGACTACGAACAGAAAAATCAGTATGAATGCCGAAAAAACTGACGGAAAAATGAACGAAAATGCAGAAATTTCTCCGGTAAAGACGTAACTGTAAAGTATCCTGTCGAAATTTATTATCAATGAAGAAAGTATCGCGTTAAGAAGCGCTGTAAGAGAATAATCGAACGCAGTCGAAGCAAAAAAAGCGACTGTAATGATATAAACCTGCGCTGCTATAGTCAGAATAAACAGAAAAGGGAGCGGAGATGCAGCCTGGGAATAGATCAAAGTTGCAAAAATCATGTAAGTTAGTCTTTTTCGGACATTTTTTTCAGTATATAAAATAGTCGCGACTATCGGGAAATGAGGAAAGAAAAACTGAGAAACTTCTAAAGAATAAAGAATGAAGGAAAAAACGGCAAACGCGAGAAGCAGTTCGAAAACGAATTTAAAAGAAAGAGTTTTCACTAATCACCTGCGAAAAACCGGAGAAATAAAAAAGTGGCGATCCCAACAGGAGTCGAACCTGTGACCTGTCACTTAGGAGGCGACCGCTCTATCCGTCTGAGCTATGGGACCGTCTTTGGCAAATTCTCCAAAGGATCAACCGGTACCGATCCTTTTCTTATCTCGAAATGAAGATGAGGACCGCTTGCCCTTCCCGTCTGTCCGACCAGGGCGATTTTTTCGCCTTGTTTGACCGGCTGCTGATCACTTACGAGATTTTTCGAATTATGCGCATAAATCGTAAAACTGTTGTCAGGATGCTTGATAATGATAGCAAGACCATATCCGCTCTTTTCGCCGGAAAAAACGACCGTTCCCGCCGCAGAGGCAACAACCGGAGTTCCTTGGGGGCATCCGATATCGATCCCGCTGTGTTTTTTTCCCCATCGTGGACCGAATTTTGAAGTGATCACCCCTTTTACCGGCCATATGTACTGACTGGGTTTTGCAGGTTTCGCCGCGGAAGCCGCACTGTTCTTCCCAGCCTGAGAAGATTTTCCGGCAGATTTGGCAGCCTGCTTCTGTGTTTTATCAACATCCTTCGGAGTTTCTTTTTTCGCATTTGAATGAGCAACAGATGTTCCGCCGCCTGTTTCCAGCGGAGCAGCCACACCAGGAACGAAGATGTAGTCTCCGACCCTGATCTTTTTCGCGTCGGGGATGTTATTGTTTTTCTCCAGATTGTCAACACTTGTACCGTAAAGTTTTGCAATACTGTAAAGAGTTTCATCTTTTTTCACGCGGTGATAGACACCGAAAGGCGCCGCGCAAGAAAAGAACAAAAACACCGAAAATATGAGCAAAAGAGACTTTTTTATATCACTCTCCAACAAAAAAACGCGCAATTTTAACAATTTTACTGCTAAATTCAAGTAGGATATAAAGAATTTTTTCCTAAATCTCCGGATTTCTAAACTCCCCAGATCCTCTAAATTCCATACACCCTACAAAAACTTTGCTTTGCCCCGAATAACCGCTATAATCCCGCGCGTTGTTTTTTAGGAGGTCAAAATGAAGAGATTTTTTGTTTTATCACTTCTCAGCCTGATTTTTCCGCTGTTTATACAGCATCTTTCGGCAAAAGAACCGGTTCAGGTAGCGATCCTCCACAACGACGGCTACACTCTCTATCAGGAGTTCATGCCGAACGACAACACCTATAAAAACACTGTCCGAGATATGGAAGTTCTCGCCTCGAAGCATAAAAACAAGGCTTTTTCTCAAGCGGCATCATTGGTCAAAACGATCCGTGCAAAATGCAAAAAATACTATGACATCAACACAAAACTTATTGAAATCCTTAAGAAAAAGTGGTCAAAACCGCATTATGCCGACATGGACGAGGAGTGGAAGGAAGCTACATTTTCCAAAGACCGCAAAAAGGTTCAGGATCTCCACAGACTTTCCCTTGGGATGCAGCAGGCTTACAACGACTGGAACGAGGCGCGCAACAAGGCTTTCGAAAAGAAAGGAGTCAAAGCTGTTGCTGCAGAGTTGGAAAAGGCCAACGAAAATCTGAAAATGACTATTGACGGCGTCCTCGCCGAGGAAGAACCTGCGATGAATGCCATCTCCAAAGAGCTGGAAATGATGAAAATGTCAAAATAATCAAGGAGTTGCAATGTTACTTAAAGGTAAAGACGCTGCTGACGGAATAGTTTCGAAACTTTTAGAAGAAGATCTTTCCGGGCTTACTCTCGCGGTTTTTCACCCGATGAATGACGGAGCAGCCGAAAGCTATCTCAAGACAAAAGAAAAGTGGCTTAAGAAAATAAACGCTAAAATCGAGGTCGTGCCGGTTGATGAAAAAATGACTCATGACGAATTTTTCCGCAGACTCGAACAGCTCAACAAAGACGATTCTATAACAGGGATCATGGTCGAACTTCCCCTGCCGATAAAAATTGCCGAGAAGGAACTTCTGACCGGAATAAATCCGCTCAAAGACGTCGATGCGATAACTTATTTTAATCAGGGTAAGATTTTTACTTCGAAGAATGAAGACCTGATTCCGTGCACCGCAGCTGCTTCGATAAAACTGCTTGAGCATTATCGAATCGATTTTGCAGGTAAAAACGTCCTTATTATCGGGCGCAGCTACATAGTCGGACTTCCTCTTTTCAAGCTCTTTCTGAACAGAAACGCCACTCCGACAGTCGCTCACAGAGGAACTTCCAACCTCAAAGATTTGATACATAATGCAGATATTATTGCAGTTTGTGCCGGCACCCGCGGAATAGTAAAATCGAGCGAAGTAAAAGACGGCGCGGTAGTTGCCGATGTCGGGATCCACGTCACTGAAGAAGGAAAAGTCGTAGGAGATATGATAATCGACGGCGAAAACGAAGAAAACAGGATCAGCTACTCTCCCGTTCCCGGCGGAGTCGGTACGGTAACTAACGCGATGATGCTCCACAATCTTGTCCGCTGCAGAAAACTTCAGTTTTAAACACAGGCGGACAAATGAAACAAAGGTTTTCCCCAGTAAAATCGATAAAGACTCTGATTTACGATTTACATAACAAATTTATAATAATATTGATGAATTGGGAGAATATCGTCGGCAAGAGTAATTCAAAAACGATGATGCCGGTAGAGCTGAAACAGAAAACACTTGAAATCGCAGTTCCTAACAATATGGTTCTTTCAGTCGCTTCGAAATTTACTGCCGTAATAGTAAAAAAAGCCAATCTGGCCCTGCAAAACGAAGAAGTCAGCAGAGTGAAATTCGAGATAAAGCCGGAGTTCTTCAAAAAGGCCAAAAAAGGAAAAACAGAGACGGTCAAAAATGTCCCTGAAGTATCAAAAGAAGAAATAGCTCAAAAAAAACAAGAACTTATCGACAAATTCGGACTTAGCGAAAAAACCGCAGAAACAGCAGCAGAAATAGAACTTTTAAACATAAAAAGAGGACAGAATGAGCAGTGATCTCATCATGGATTTCAGATCTTTGGCAAAACTCATCTCGAAGATCGAAAATAACAGAGCCGGTTTTGAAGACGATCTGATGTCACTTTACAAAGAAAACTCTGAAACGGTAACGATCGGAATCACCGGTCCTCCCGGAGCAGGCAAAAGTTCACTTACAGACAGAATCATCAAAGAATACAGAAACTTAGGCAAAACGGTCGGTGTAGTTGCCGTTGACCCGAGCTCCCCTTTTTCGGGCGGTGCGATACTCGGCGACAGAATAAGAATGTCGGATCACGCTTCAGATCCAGGCGTTTTCATCCGCTCCATGGGAAGCCGCGGAAGCCTCGGAGGTCTCGCTCCGGCAACGATCGATGTCCTCAATCTGATGAAAAGTGTCGGATTTGACGTCCTGATCGTTGAAACGGTCGGTGTCGGACAGAGCGAAATCGATGTAATGAGCATCGCAGACACCGTTCTTCTGGTTTTAGTTCCCGGACTCGGCGACGACATCCAGGCTTTGAAGGCCGGGATCATGGAAATTGCAGACATTTTCGTCGTAAACAAAGCCGACAAGGACGGAAAGGAAAAGCTTCTCGCCGAAATAAACATGATAATAAACCTCAATAAACACCGTTTTCTGTGGGTTCCGCCGGTAGTAGAAACGATCGCTACCGAAAATCAGGGGATAGGCAGACTTATGGATTCGGTTGCCGACAGAAATACCTGGCTCAAAAGCAACGGCTTGGATGTCAAAAAAGACAAAATAATCAATCAGTTCAAACACAAAGCAATGGACAGGATCGGTTATGAAATCATGAACATGCTTAATTCAAAAGGAATAATCGAAGAGTGGACGCAGGGGATCATCGACGGAAGGACTAACCCCTACTCTGCCATGAGTGAGCTTGACAAAAGCCTTGAAATCATTTGGAAAAAAGATAACAAATGAGAGTTATGATCGTCGAAAAACCCTCCATGAAACGCAAAATGGAGGTAGCACTCGGGAGCGAAGTCAAGGTCGTTTCAAGCGTCGGCCACATCGAATCTCTTCAGGACCTTGAATTTTATCTTCAGGATCATTTTCAAAACGGCAAAAAGCCTTTCTGGAGGGATCTTCTTCAGTTTCTGCCTTTTATTCCCAAGGATTTCAGACACATGGTCACGAACAAGCAAGTTTTCGGAGAAATCGAAAGAGCCCTGAAAAACGCGACTGAAATCATTTTGGGCGCCGACCCTGACCGCGAAGGAGAACTTATCCACCGCAATATCCTTGAAATTGCTACGGAAAACGGCTCGGTTTCAACCGACAAAATCACGAGGATCTGGCTTCACAGCGAAACTGCGCCCGAAATAAAAAAGGCATTCGAAGCGAGAAAAAGTTATAAAGAATATGAAGGTTACTACAAGGCGGCAAAGACGCGCGAAATCGTTGACTGGCTCATCGGTATCCAGCTCACGATCCTTTACAGCGTGAAATACGGAACTCCAGGAAAGCCTGTGAGTATCGGCCGGGTGCAAACTTGGTTACTCGCTGAAATCATTAAAAGATTTTTCGAAAACCGCGATTTCAAGCCCGAACCTTTCAGAACTTTTACCTTTATTTCAAAAGACGGCATAGCGTTCCAGATGGTCGATGAAGACGACCGAATCTTCAAAACAACGGACTTGTCTGAAGCCGACAGGATCGCAGCGTCACTCGAGGGAAAAAGTTTAACGATTACAAGCGTCAAGAAGAAAAAATTTGTTGAATACGCACCGAGCCTTTATGATCTGAAAGCTCTGCAGAAAGATGCCGCGACGCGTTACGGGATCTCGCCTGACGATACATTGAAATATGCCCAGAATCTTTATGAAAAATATGATCTCATCAGCTATCCTCGAACCGACTGTTCCGTTCTCAGCGAGCAGGAGGCGAAAGAACTGCGCCACGCGATGAACCTTATCTACCGCTTTGACAACTACAAACCGCTCGTCATGGCTGTAAAAGCGCAGAATCCGACTCTTGAACTCAATTCCAAATATATCGGAAAACTTGAAGGTCACTACGCAATAATTCCCGTCCTTTCTTACGACAAAAACACCGTTCCAGTGCTTGCAGGCGGAGAAAAACTGATTTTTGACCTCATAGTAAAGCGTTTCTGCGCAACTCTTCTCAACCCGGCAAAGGGCGACACGACTGAATTCCACGGAAAAATCGACGACTACCTTTTCCTTGCAAAATTCAAGAATTACACCGATCCCGGATACCTGGAATTTATCAAATCGGATAAAAAGAAAGCAAGTGACGACGCGGAACTCAACAACGAGAACAAATCTGTTCCAGATGAAGAAGATAAAATAATTTCAGTCAGTTACAAGAAAAATGATTCAGTTGAAGGCTCCATTGAAATGAAAGAGGACATGACAAAACCGCCGAAACTTTTCAAGGATGCCTCGCTCCTTACACTCATGGAAAAAGCGCATCTCCAGATCAAGGATCCGCAGCTCAAAAAAGCGCTGAAAGAGGCTGACGGCATAGGCACGGCGGCAACGCGCGCATCATTTCCACCGCTGCTCATGAAGCGCGGCTACATAATTAAAACCAACGAAGGAAACTATATCCCGACCGATCTTGGCATAAAACTTTACGACATACTTCCCGAAGAACTCACTATTCCCGACTTTTCGGCGAATCTTGAGCAGGAACTATCCGGATTTATTAAGAAAAAGGCTTTAAAAAGCGAAACTGAAATCATAGCTGAAACCGAGGTTTTTCTGAAAAAAGTATTTGAGAAAATAAGACGCAACAACTATGTTTTCAACACGAACACAACACCGATAAAAAAAGATTACAACAAACTTTCCGACAAACAACGTGCCGTAATTGAAAAAAATGCTCCTTCCGAGATCAAAGAAGCGCTTCAGAACGGCGACTTTGTGAAATGCAATCAGTGGATAGACGAATTTTTCGAGTCTATGCGAAACAAAAACCAGCCGAAACAATCAGACAAATAAAAATTTTTCCGCTTTACGTGTAAAGGAAGAGCGAGAATATCGCGTCTATTGCGACGACCATGAATATCGAAACGACGACCGATTCAGTTGTCGCGCGACCCACAGCGTCTGCTCCGCCGCGGACATTGAGTCCTTTGAAACTGCCGACTGCAAGGATCACCCATGCAAACGAAATACTTTTCATTGTGCCCCAGAATATATCCTTCATTTCGATGGATTCAATCACGTCCACAAGAAAGGAAGTCGGAGGAATATTGTAAGCCGAAGCAATGAGGAACCCGCCGAAAATTCCGGCTATGTCGGCTACCAGAGTGAGGACAGGCATAACGGTCGTGAATGCCCAGAATTTTGGAACAAGGAGGAATTTCAACGGCTTGACACCCATCGTTTTGAGCGCGTCGACTTCCTCCATAACGACCATTGTTCCGATTTCCGCAGCGATCGAACTTCCGGTTCTGCCGGCAATTATTATCGCCGTGATAAGCGGTCCGAGCTCTTTGGTCATAACCATCGTACTCATCATCGCGATCATGCTCTGTCCGCCCATTTTGGCAAGCTGTATCGCCGCCTGAAGAGCAATCGTGAAGCCGATGAGGAATGCAAGCAGAAACACGATCGGAACAGCTAAATAGCCGATATAATAAGCATTTTTTGTCGTATCGTTTTTAAGTATGAATTTTCTGTTGAATATCGATTCCAGCGAATAGAAGATCATGTCGACCATGATGACAAAGAAGTAGAAAATGACGTCCCAGAGTTTCAGGATCCTGCCGCCCAGCCTGTCGAGACGCGGTTCTGCCGGTTTTTCATCTTCTTCTTTTTCGCTTTCGCCCTCGTCTTTCGGATAAAAAATATCGTTTTTCAGTTCTTCAGGCACGATCAGCTGTTCCGGATAATCTTCCGAAAGCTGCCTGATAAGCGCCTTGGTTATTGAATTGAGCTGAATGTCACGCCCTACTTCGAAGGTTTCACCAGTAGCGAAAAGCTTCGAAAGCGAATTGTAAGCCTCTTTGCTGTTTTCTATCGTTAAGTCGTTGGGAATATTAAGTTTTTCAGCCATTTCTACTTTGCCATATCCCTGACATAATCCGCGAACTGGAGAAGGATTTTCATCCATTCGCTTTCTTTAAATGCCGAAGCGAGCGCGGCTTTTGCCTTTTCAGTCCTCTCGACTACGGCCTTTCGCGCACCGTCAAGCCCCATCAGTGCCGGATAGGTCATTTTGTTGAGTTCCGCATCGCTCCCGACAGGCTTTCCGAGTTTTTCGGTAGTTGAGGTGATATCCAGAATATCGTCCGAAATCTGGAAAGCGATTCCTGTTTCGGCAGCAAAATCCTCGAACGCCTTGACCTCTTTTTCATCCGCTTCGAGCCATGCTGCGGCACCGGCGGTAGCCGCTATAAAAAGTTCCGAAGTTTTGTAGTAGTTGATGAAATCGAGCTTTTCCGCGGTCCTTTCGTTTTCAGGGATCGTGCAGTCGTAGATCTGCCCGAGCGTCATTCCTCTGCCGCCCACAGCCTTTGCGAAGTAGCGTCCGGCACGCTTGATATTGCCTTCGCCGAATTCAAAAAGAAGCGAAAAGGCGTCAGTATTGAGCGCATCACCTGCCAAGATCGCGATATCCTCTCTGAAAGCCTTGTGGCAGCTTGGTTTGCCGCGGCGGAGATCGTCGTTGTCAAGTGCCGGAAGATCGTCGTGGATAAGGGAAAACGTGTGGACGAATTCAAGTGCGCAGGCATAAGGCATGATGAGCTCTTTCGGCTTGCCGAGCATGTTGCAGACAGCTATCGAGAGAAAGGGACGCAGCCTTTTTCCGCCGGCACTGAGGCTGTATTCCATCGCCTCGTGCAAAACTCCGGGGATGTGAAGAGAATCGAGATAAAACTTCAAGTGTTTCTCGATATCTGCCTTTTCTGAATTTATTGCTTCCAAAAAAGTGAGCTCTGACATTTCAGCCTCCGCAAAATCAAAACCGCCGTAAAATAGCAGTTTTGAAAAACTATTCCAGTATATTTTTTATTTCTTCGATGATTTTAGTGAAACGCGGCCCCGGAAGACTCCAGAAATCCTCGGTTTTGATGAAAACTTTGCCGTTTTTAACTGCGTTTATATCAAGGTTAGACCAGCTTTTTGCGATAAAATCGAGCTTTTCAGGGGTAAGACCGGAGGCGGTGACAATGTCGATCACGATGTCGGGGTTGAGCGAAAGGATCCCTTCAAGCTGAATTTTGGGATAAGCCATGTTCCCTGAGTATGCATTTGTCGCACCGGTCAAATTGATGATCTCATTAAGGAATTTGTCATCACCGACTGCGTATGCGTCTTTTATCGAGCTGTTTTCGTAGTCACGCCCGACAAGAATGAGGATCTTCTTTTTTTCTCCCTCTTTTTCGGCTTTTTTAAGGTAAGGCTCGAATTTCGCTTTGAAATTTCCCACCTTCTCTTTGATTTTGCAAGTCTCGGCAACAACATCTATCGAATCGACAAAACCCTGCACGCTCGTCTGGTCCAAGATCACGGTTTTCATTCCGGCAGCCTTCATCTTAGAAGCAAGTTCACCGTATGCGCTGAGGACGAAAACGACATCGGGTTTGAGCGCGACGACCGCTTCGCTGCTTACCGAAAAGGCTTTTCCGATCTTCGATTTGCTTTTGACTTCTTCGGGATAGTGGCAGTTTTCGGTGACACCGACTACATTTTCGCCGAGTCCGAGGTCAAAAAGCGTTTCTGTTATGCTGGGAGCGGTGCTGACGATCCTTTTGCACGCAGCATCGCTATCTTCTTTAGGCTTAGTCTGCTGACTGCACCCTGCAAAAACAAACACAAGTAGCAAAAAACAGATTTTTTTGATCATTTCCAGCTTCAGTTGTCACCTTTCATAAAACCGCTCATAATGCAGGCGCCGGCAGCACCGGCTTCTGTCACGGAATCTATATTTTCTTTATTGATCCCGCCTATCGCATAAACCGGGATTTTCACAGCTTTGCAGACATTTTTCAAAGCGTCGAGGCCTCGCGGTTCGAGCCCTTTTTTGCATTCGGTCACGAAAACATGGCCGAAAGTGATGTAGGAAGCGCCCAGTTTTTCAGCTTCAAGAGCATCTTCAACCGAGTGGCAGGAAACGCCTGTTGTCCTGAAAAAGCCTTTTTTTTCACCGCTCAGATCCTTAAAAACAGGAAGCGGAAGATGGATCGATCTCACACCAATTTCGATCGCAGCATCGACATAAGTATGCAGGATCGCTTCAACTTTGTATTTTTCACAAATTTCAGTGAATTTTTCAGCCAAATCAGAATATTCCCTTTCGTTCAGATCCTTTTCACGCAGGATCATCGCAGTCACGCCGCTTGAAGCGATTTTTTCGATCCTTTCAAAAAAATCACCCTCGCAGAGATGCCTGTTTGTGACGCAGATCATGTCAGTCATCGGCTCCTCCGTTTCAAACACCATGCGAGAATTGTGACATTCCTCGAAAAAGTCAAAATTATTGTTTTTTGGATTCCGGATTCAGATGTTTTGTTGCATCTGCCAAATGTTTGTTCTGCAGACATTCAAAATCATAATCTCTTTTCATTTTCTGCAGAATAGTCGTCACTACCTTGTAGACATCTTTTGATTCAGTGTAATCAGCTTTGCAGACAAAGTTGACCCTGTTATCAAGTATCAATTTTTCAGCAATCTTTCTTTTCTTTGCATCTTTCGGGTTATAGACAGCGATCGAATAACCGCCATTCTGTTTGACCATCTTCATGCAGGGAATATCCGTCTCCCCGTCTCCGAAATATATCATTCTTTTAAAAGGGATCGGCCTTTCCTCTTCAGGAACATACTCATTTATCCTTTTATTGTCGCTCACCTCTTTTATCCCTTTGTTTATTTTGAAAATAAACTGGGTCTTCGTTGTGTAATCGACCGCGACAGCAGGCCATACAGCAACATCATTAGCATCATACAAAAAAGAACATGCGTATATATTTTCGAACTCTTTTGCAATCGGAGTCCCTTCTATCATCTCTTTCAAACCTGATGAATTGATATAATGCTTAATATTTAAACCAAGTTTTTTCCCGTATTCATTGATCATGGAAAACCATTGTTTCACGCCGTCGAAAAGCTCGACATTCTTCCCGAAATTTACAAAAGATTCTCTTCTTACCGGAATATTTACATGTTTAGCCTCTTCAAGCATCAGTTTCATATAGCACAGAATACCGCTGGCATCATTGTCTTTGGACAATTTTTGTGATTTTCCCCAAAATTGGGAGGAATCCATACCCAAAGCCTCTATGAAACTGAATTCCTGCATATTTTTCGGAGATAAAGTTCCGTCAAAATCATAAATTAAAGCAACTGTAACTTTTACCATTTCACATCTCCTTTTTTTCTTAAACGCATCGCTTCTTTGCTGCTAAAAAATCAAAAAAAGCTGAATATTATAACAAAAATTCTTTTAGTCGCAATTTATGATTGATTTAAATTTTCCTGAAATCGAACTTTTCCAACTGATCCCAGTTTCTGTTTTCGCACCAGTAAACTGTTCTTTCCGTCACGTCATAAACCATGGATACGACTGTCGGGCACACTGTCTGGGAAACTTCCTTAAGTATTGCGAAACAGTCTGCGACATCAAAATCGTCGTTTGCCGCATCAAGCATGGATAGAGCTTTCTGATAGCGGTCCCAACCCATCCACGGATGAGTTTCGCTATCCATTTTGTAAGGCGAAAAGTTCGTCATCACTTTGTATTTGGGCTTCTCGAAATACATGCAGCCCTGCCCCGGGACTATCTGAAGAAGATTTCCGTCCTTATCGGAATGCGACGACATGAAGGTAACGCCCGGCACGCTGCAGACTCTGCCCGTTTCAGCGATCTCCCTGATCTCCTGAAGCGTTTTTTTCATTAGAAGAAGATCGATATCAAGCAGGACGATGTGCTCTTCTCCGCCTATAGGATCGCTCCTTTTGTCAAAAGGCCAGCAGGTCGGCATTCCCACGAAATCACCGCGCGAATTCGCCCCGAAAAGCGGCATCCAACCTTCTTTCGCATCATTAATTTCAATATATACGCCGGTTTTCTCCTTCCGAACGCGGTATTCCATATTGAGAATATCAAGATTCCATCCGACTATCGTCTTTTTTCTGTTTGAAATGATACTTGTGCACATAAGTGTAAATTCTACTTAGCTCCGTAGATTTTGTAGTAATCCTCGATCCTTGACTTCATTTCATCGTTGATGAGGACTTTGTCGTTAACTTTGCGGCCGTAGAGATATTCGACAACTTCCGCCATGTTCACGATGGAGAAAGTTTTCATTCCGAAATCGTCATGAATTTCATCAAGCGCGCTTTTATCGCCTGTTCCGCGTTCCATTCTGTTGACCGATACGGAAAGCGCCGCAAGTTCTATGTCTGCTGCCGCTTTGAGGAGAGGAACTGTCTCACGGATGCTTGTTCCGGCAGTGGTTACATCTTCGATTATGAGGACTCTGTCACCTTTCTGAAGTTTGTGGCCGATGAGATTTCCCCCTTCGCCGTGATCCTTGACCTCTTTTCTGTTGAAGCAGAAGGAGACATTCTTGCCGAATTTCGAGCTGAGAGCAATAGATGCCGAAACTGCAAGCGGAATTCCTTTGTAAGCCGGTCCGAAAAGGACATCGAACTCACCGGCAGTATTTTCCATGATCGATTCGGCGTAAAATTCACCGAGTTTCGCGATCTGCTCACCCGTTCTGTATTTGCCGGTATTTACGAAAAACGGGGTCTTTCTGCCGCTTTTTGTGACAAAATCGCCGAAAGTAAGAACTTCGCTTTTCACCATAAAATCGATGAAATCATGTTTGTAGTTATTCATATTTACCTCCAATTAAGGTTAAACCGGCGGATTATAGCGAAAAACAGATTGAAAACAAGGAGAAAAACTTCTGCTTCCGCTCCGTGGGAGCTGTCGCAGGCGACCAAGTCCTAGCCGGCACTTTCTGCCACCTCTCCCTGGGTGGGAGCCAAGTTCACAAATTCCTCATAATTTCCTGAATCCACGATGAATCCATTATTTCAAAAGCAAAGCATTTTTTGCCTAAATCCTTTAGTGATGCTCCGACATGGTAAAGGATTTGGTTGTCAATTATCAAAAATCTGTCGTGGATTTTTTCTGTATGTTTCAGTTCAAGCACCGGATATTGTTCATTGAATTTCTGGATATCAAGAGGTGTGATTTTTGTCTTAGAACAAGTGAAAATTGTGACTTTCACACCGCTTTTTTTCTTTGCGAAGCGTTCCAAAACTGTTAAATCGACATAGTTGTCAATCAGGACTATTTCCTTTTCAGCCTCGGCAATAAATGACTCGAATTTCGCATAAGCATCGAAAATCTGACCTTGGAAAAAAATTCCCTGCTTGTCCTCGATTTTGTATCTGTCCATTTTGTCGAAAAGTTCATCGATTTTTCTGTCGGATTCTAACTGGTGAAGTTCACTGGTTATTTGCCGTTTTTCCATAAAATCCAATCTTTGAAAAATTTGGGAATTTGTCTGCGCAAACCGGCGTAAAGCGACAAAAGCTTCCATAATCATGATGCTTGTCTGCACCGCAGTATCGCTTTTTAGAACAGCGGAAAGCATTGCCACACCCTGTTCGGTAAAGACGTAAGGCAAATATTGACGACCGCCTCTGGTTTCTGTTTTTGAGGTCGCAAATTGCGACCTCAAAAATTCAAATTCACTCTCATTGAGTTGAAACATAAAGTTCGACGGGAATCTTTCAATATTTCTACGGACTTGTTCATTAAGTCTCTTGGTTTCAACACCGTAAAGCTCAGCTAAGTCTCTGTCAATCATCACATACTGACCTCGAATGAGAAGAATTTTGTCCGAAATATCGATTTTCAGATTATTTTTATCCGCTTCAACATTTTTTCCCTTTAAAGAGAAAAGATTCTTTGGAATTTCAATCTGGCTAAAACCGTGAATATATTCTTTAATTTCCGCAATATCTTTGGTGTTTTGCGAAGTCTGGAGCGCAAGCTTTGCAACATCGTCATACCCTACAAGATGTTCCTTATCAATGATGTAATCTTTCATCGCTTTGAAAAGGCGAACCAGAATTTTGCTCTGTTTAATAGCCAGATCACCGCGAAGAACTGTCATCAGCATATAGATTCCTTGCTCTGTGAACGCGTAAGGAAGGTATTTAATATTACTCCCTCGAGTGCCTTTTTCGTTCAAGGTCAAAAATTTTGACCTTGAACATTTAGAAATTTCGAACATCTCCTCCCAAGTCAACTTAAACCTAAAATCATCATCAAATTTCTCAATGTTATTCTTAACTTGCTGATTGAATGCCTTGACTGAATAACCGTATATTTCAGCCAAATCGAAGTCCAGCATTACCTGTTTTCCGCGAATTATGTAGATTTTGGATCTCAAATCACTTTCACTGTGAATCACAACATCTTCTTTCATATTTTACCCAACAACACAAAAACACAACAATAACAAAAGTATAATTTTTAGAATTTTAGTCAATTAAAATTTTAATATTAGATAAAAAATCGGCAGTATATGGTAAATTTTCAAGAGATAAAAACAGCTAAAAAATCACAAAATGGAGATTTTTTTATGAAAAAGTAAGGAGAATCTTAGAAAAATTCACTTCGGGAACTTATTTTTTGCCGAACTTCTCTTCGTAAAGTTTCTTGGAATCCCTTGCAAGAACGAGCTCTTCGTTGGTCGGGATGACCATGACTTTAACTTTGGAATCGTCGGTGCTGACGACCGCTTCTGTTCCGCAGATCGTGTTGTTGAGCTCTTTGTTCATCTTGATGCCCATGAACTCAAGTCCTTCGACCGATCTTTCGCGGATCTCGCCGACATTCTCGCCTATTCCGCCGGTGAAGATTACTACATCGACTCCGCCCATTGCAGCAGCGTAGGAAGCGATGTATTTCTTGATCCTGTATGTGAACATTGCAAGAGCAAGAGCAGCGCGTTTGTTGCCTTCGTCACGAGCTTTGCGAATATCGCGCATATCGTTGGAGATGCCGCTTACGCCGAACAAACCGCTGTTTTTGTTGAACATTTTGTTGACCGGCTGATGTCCGCCCTCTTTGTCGGCAAGGAAGAAGATAACGCCAGGGTCAACGTCGCCCGAACGGGTTCCCATCATTACGCCTTCAAGCGGAGTCATACCCATCGTGGTGTCGATCGATTTTCCGCCGTCAACTGCAGCCATCGAGCAGCCATTTCCAAGGTGGCAGGTAACGATCTTGAGGTCTTTGATGTCTTTTCCGAGCATCTCAGCGGCTCTGTTAGAAACGAAGAAGTGGCTCGATCCGTGGAAACCGTATCTGCGGACTCTGTATTTTTCGTAGTATTTGTAGTCGATCGGATACATATAAGCGTAATCAGGCATCGTGTGATGGAAAGCGGTGTCGAAAGTTCCCGACATGAAGGTATCCGGGAAAAGTTTCTGGCAGGTTCTGATACCGATGATGTTTGCCGGAATGTGAAGCGGTGCGAGGTCGTTGCATTCCTGGATTCTGAAAACGACATCGTCCGTAACTTCAACGCTGCCGTGGTAGTATTCGCCGGCATGGACAAGTCTGTGAGCGATCGCCGTGATCTCCGATTTGTCTTTGATAACGCCGTTTTCCGTCATCATGTCCATGATTTTGTTCAGAGCGACCGAGTGGTCAGCAAGAGGAAGATTGACTTCGATCTTGTTTTTCGGGTTCGTGATCTTAAGCTCGATGTGACCTTCGGGATTTCCGATTTTCTCTGCAAGACCTTTTGCAATAACGGTTTCGTCCGTCATGTCGAAAAGCTGGTACTTGATTGAAGAACTTCCGCAGTTGAGAACAAAAATTTTCATGAGAGCCTCCTAAAAAATTGTTAAAAGAATCCAAAGACGGCGGATAGTAGCCTATCGGATTTTCATTTTCAAGAAAAAATCCTTTCGCAGTTGGCGAAGTGGGTTTTTGCGATTTTTTCAAGGATCTCCTTGCCGAAATGACTGACGATTTCTTCAAGAAGTTTGTCTGATTCTGCTCCGCTTCCGGGAACAAGCTTAAATTTGTTCTCAAGCACGGTTTCACTTATCTGGTTCAATGAGATCAAATATCCGGCGCGCGCTATGACGGAAGCTATCGCAACAGCGGGATCCTGCTCCGCACGCACCTGAAAATCGACCGGATTTTTGCCCGCAGCCGCGATTATCCTTGAATTTGCGGAATATGAAGGGGTGAATTTATCGACTAAAACCCGCGTTATGTCGTCTCTTTTCGCGACAACATTTGCAATCGCCTTAGAATGCGCCCAGGCAAGAAGATCTGTGAGGTTTTTCCCCTGCTCAGACAAACTCTGATAAAAGGAATTGTATCTTTCCGGCATGATACGGACCATCGAAAAAGAGTCGCGGAAATCGGCGTTTATTTTTTCGTAAATATCCAATATTTCTTCATCTTTCATTCTTTTACTGTCCTTGGCGCCGAGTTTCAGCAAAGACTCCTCTTTTTTACCAAGCAAAAACGAGCAGACGACAAGCGGCCCGAAAACATCGCCCTTCCCTGCTTCGTCACTCCCCAAAGTTCCGACATTCGTGATAAGCGAAAGAAGCAGCGATTTTATCTCCGGATCAGTCGTGACAAGGGAAAAACCTTTCTTCTCAGTGTGGTAAATCGCGACAGAGACTAACTTGTCCTCGCTTTTTCCCGTTTTGAGCGTTACTCCGTAAGGAATTTCCTTAATATTTTCGCTGTTTATCGTGTAAGACGCTTCAAGCAGTTTTATATATGCCTTCTCAACAAAATCTGAAAGAGCCTTATCTTGTGAAAACAAATTCAAAACGACCTCTTTTACAAATAAAATTGAATAGTTTCCATTATTTTATCGTAGTCGACCGGTTTAATGAAAACATCGTCAAAACCCTGCTCCAGAAAGTGTTTTCTGTCTTCTTCGAAAGCGTAGGCAGTCATCGCGAAAATCGGAACAGATATTTTTGTCAGTTCCTCTTTCACCCTCATTTTGCGCATCATTTCTGTTCCGTCCATGCCTGGGAGCTGAATATCGGTCAGCACTGCAGACAAATTTTCGGTATTATCGTAAACATCCAGCGCCTCGAATGCATCCCTTGCCGAAAGAACCTCGACATTCCTCCGTTCTAAACTTTTAACGGAAACAATCAGATTTGCCGGATCGTCCTCAACTATGAGGACCTTCAGTTTTTCAGCCATCTCTTCTCCAAAAAAACGCCTGATATTAAGCATTCCGCGATTTTTTTCAATGAAAAAGGATTCTTATTTGCAAAATTCCCGTTTTTGTGAAATCATCCGCCGTTGTGAATTGAAAAGCGGAGGTTTTCATGAAAAAGTATTTGATTTTATTAGTTCTTTTTTGCTCAATTTATATTTATGCCGATATTTACAAAGATGAGGCAAAAAAGATTGCGGCAGACAGAAAACGGGTCGAAGAGATCGAAAAGAAGCTTGCAAAAGATGAAAAAGCGTGCGAAAACCCGTCGCAGAACGACCTTTCAAGAAATGTCGTCACCGAGCTCAAACTCTACTGTGAAGCCAGGGAGTCGGCAAAATCGCGCATTCCCGACATAAAAAATCTCCTCGCGGAATACGAAAATCTTCTCAAAAACTATCTCGAAGAGTGCAAAAACATCGACACTGACGACAAATATTCGAAATGCGAGTCGCTTGACCGCCAGGTTTCGGCTACAGCTGAAAAGCTGAACGACGAGAAGGAAAATTTCAACAGCGACATCGACACGATGGAAAACGCAGCCGAAAGAGCCAAAGATCTCAACAAAAGAAGCAATGACTCCGAAAAACAGGATTTCAAAAGAAGCGTTTCGCAAAACCTCGCAGCAAAGAAGGAACTTGTGGCATCGATGAAAAAAGGACTTGACGAAGACAACAAAGTTTTCAAGGAGTCTAAAGGCAGACTGACTCAGGCGCTCAAAACCGATTCACCGGAATCAGCAAAAATCGGTAAAGAGTTCATGGGCGGTCTCAACAGCATCATGCTCCAGAACAACAACCTCCAGCAGATATGCGCTTCGATGCTGAAAACGATAAACGAGGCCCAGAACGTCTGCGTTACAAAACTCGATATGGAAAAGTGCCGTAAAGCGGAAACAAAAATGGAAAACCTTTTCAACGACGGCAACTCGAAACTTTCGGCCTACAAAGACGAGAAAAACAATTTAGTAGCGGTCGAAAACGACTACCACAAAGCAGGAATGGGAAACATCCTCGCAAAAACCGAGAACGCGCAGAAGACGATTTCGAACTATCTGCAGGGTCTGAAAGAGCAGAACAGCTATCTGAACCAGCAGTTGGGAATGAGCGGCAACAATACCGAAGTCGTAAAAAGCAGAAACAACAAAAAGCTGCTCGACACCTATCTCAAACTTGTCGCGACGATGAAGGAACTTGAAAAGGAAAGTGCTGAGTTCATAAAATTTTACGAAGAATATCTTAATAAAATCAACAACTTCAACTCTTCATGCGTAAGCGGGAAATCGGAATTCACCGCAGAATGCAAAATCGAAGGCGACAAAATCGTGAACGATGTCAATTCTCATGAACCTAAAATCATGAAATACGGGGAAAAGTTCAACAAACTGAACAAAGATCTTGGTGATTTCTTCAAGAAATTCAAATAATTAAAGCATTATTACAGAACAGCCGCCTTTACCGCTTTTTTCCTCATCTGATCCGCCGTTTTCAGAAGTGTCATCTGAATCTGTTGAATCTGAAACATCAGTAGGATCTGTCGGATCTGTGTTGTCGGATGAATCGGAATTATCGGTCGAATCTGACGGATCTGCGGTATCACTTGTGTCGGTTGTGTCCGAAGTATCAGTCGTGTCAGTTGAATCTGCACTATCTTCGTCAGGCTTTTCATTTCCGGTGTCTGCCGGATCCTCGTCAAGAGGCTCGTCCTCAGTGTCTGCGGTGTCTTCGTCAGTAGTTTCATCATCGGAATCCGCGCTGTCGCTGTCAGCGTCTTCATCCGGAATATCGCTGTCGGAATCATCATCCGGAGTTTCTATCGGATCATCGGGAATTTCTTTAGGAGCGATACCAAACACATCGAAAACAAACTGTAACGAGTTGATTTTATTGTCTTTTTCAAGGATCGTTTCAAACGGAAATCCCATGACAAAAACTTTTTTCGCATCGGTTTTAGTCAGAATTCCGGCACCAAGAGTTTTCGCTTCATCGTAGAAAACAACCGTTTTTCCGGTATTTTCGTCAAACGGAGCGAGAACATCGGCGTATTCAGCCTGATAAATATATGTTCCGTCATCAAAACTTCCTGATATTGCTGAAAAATCATCTGTTCCAAAGAAAGTGTAAAGTCCAGAGTCGTCATCGAGATACTGCGCGTTCAGAGTTTCGTTGAAGAATGCTTTGTCGGCTGCATCGCCTCTGTGGTCAAGATCCCAGCCGATTTCGGCACCGCTTACAAAAAGCGCGCCGCCGTTATTGATGTATTCCGCGATTTTTTCCTGCTCTTCATGGTTGAAAGTCTCGTTTTCAGTACTCTGCTCACCAAGGAACCAGGCGATCATATCATATTTTGAAAGATCCATCTCCTCGACATTGGTTCTCTGCGTGAAATCGAGCGAATATCCGAGTTCGGCAAGAAGCGGCGCATAGTATTTTGCGTAATCGAAACTATTAACATTTTCAAGAATATAGCGGTGATTTGCGCTACTGCCTTCATTAAAGCGCGGCATAGCGTTGTCAATTCTTTCGAAACCGTCGACAAGAAGAATCTGAGCGCCCGTTTTGACCGGAACCGCCGCTGCGACCGCACTCGGAAACGAAACTCCGCCGGCGTTGTATGCGACGACTCTGAAGTAAACGGGCTTCTTCGTTTCGAAATTTCCGGTCCATTCCAGAACATTTCCGACATCGATTCCGTCATTAAAGGCGATCCCGTCAGCTGAAGTCTGCACAAAATAACCGGTTGCAGGATCGCCAAGATAACGATTGGCATCGCTTTCGGGAGCATCCCATGAAAGCGTGACCGAGCCGTTTTCGTTCGTTTTTGTCTTCAGATTACTAGGACTTCCCGGCAGGAAAACAGGCGTTGTTTTGTCTTTATCTGCAAAATACTGAACAATTCCCTGATAGGCTGCTCGCGAAACTATATCACGGAATTTGGGGTTTCTGAGCATTTTAGAATCGCTTTCAGAAGTGTGAAACGCAAGTTCGACAAGAACTGAAGGCATCTCATCGTTGTTGCTTGGATTTACTTCACCCAAATTGGCACTGAAAATTCCTCGACCTCTAGCTTTATAACTTGAATAGATTAGGTTTTTCCCGGCTGCTAATACTCTGTTAAACACAAATTCTGCCAGCTTCTCACTGCCAGGGTACTGGTCGCCTTCTTCATAGCCCTCTCCTGATTTTAAAGTTGAGTGGTAAATATAGGCTGAAAGACCTGTGACACTTTCATTGTCAACTCCATCCGAGTGGAACGCGATATAAAGCGAATCATCGTAATCCTTCTCGTTTTCCCATGCCGACCAGCGACCTCTCGCTGCAACATCATCGTTTCTGTCGTTTGCAATCACATGATAAACAGAACCGCTTGTTCCGCCCATGAACTGGATATTATGGGTTGCAGCCTCTTCCCAGCGCGGCTTGCCGGAAGTTGAAGTTCCTCGTTTGATAAGCCCTGTTCCGCCGCCGAAACGGACTGCGTCGGCAATAAGTATTCCGCTTGTACCGCTAAGCGTGACAGAACCGTTTTCTCGCGACAATCCGGCATAAAAATAAAATTTTCCGAGGTCTATCCAGGTGCTTCCGTGATGCTGTTGGTTTACAGTAACTTTGGTCGAACCACCTGCGTGTCTGACAGTATAGACCGCAGAATCTGTTCTGTTGTTGCCGGCTCTGTAACTCACATAAACATGATAGTAGCCGTCTTCCGGAATATTTGCAGTCCAGCGTGCCAACGCACCGCTTTCTGCGTTTGCATAGCGGTATCCTCCGCTTACTATCGGGTTCACATCGCGCTCTATCGGATAATCTGTCCTTCCATAACCAGTAGAGTCGGAAGTCGTCCAGCTGCCGCCTTCCTCATAAATTCCATCCTGCCCGGCATAAGTTGAGCCATCAGCATCGTCAATTATCACCATTTTTTCCTGACGGTCTTTCTCTCGTGCCGAAAAAACCATTCCGCCTGCGTTTTTGAGGTATGGAATCAAAAAATAACTGACTATCTCGGCATTCGAATCGTCCTCTCGCATTCCCTGATTAATATCGCGCTGAGTCAGCCATTTCGATTCTGCAGTATTGTAAACCCAGCCGTGACCTGCACTTACAAAAAGGGTTTTTCCAGAAAGCGCACCGGTGATGTTGCCATGTTTGACATGCGGAGAGAGTGATTTTGTCTTTTTAGTTTTCGGCTTCGCACCGCCGTTTTCTTCATACTCTTTCTTTGGAACAGGCGGAAGTTTAGGCAGGAACTCCGTCGCATCTTTGTATTCACCCGCCTCATCAGTTCTCAAGAGAATGTGAAGATGTCTGAAATCTATATTTAATGAAATCAGTGTGTTAAGATAAAGTCTGCTCAGTTCTTCAAGTTTCATATCGTCGAAACCGGCAAGATATTTCTCCGGGACCGTGATATAAACCGAAACCTTGTCAGCTCCGGTATCAAGCGAAACCCTGTCAACCGAAATCCCTTTCACCTCAAAATTCTTGATCGGAATATCGATTTCGACCGCAAAAACTGAGGAAAAACAAAAAAGCATAAAAATAAGAACAAAAATTCTTCTTTTCATGTTTTACCCCCTAAATTTCAGGTTTTACCCGTAAATAAACCCTCTTCTTCCGTCGATCGTAAGGGTGCAGAGGACGTTTCTCGTTTCTCCGCCGAAAGTGAAGGTCTTGTTGACTTCGTCCAAAGTAAGCGACTTGCAGTTGACGACTCCGATCTTGCCGAGTCTGACTGCCGTTACAGCCGCATGCGAAGTTGCTCCGCCGCGGGAAGTGAGAAGTCCGTCGGCTTCGAAGATCATGTCGATATCGTCACTGACTGTATCGGGACGCATAACGATGATTTTTTCGCCCGGATAGAGCTGTTTGCACTTTTCGATATCTTCCATCGAGAAAACGACACGCCCTGTGAGAACGTTGTTTCCTATGCCGGTCCCCTCGCCTATCAGCGTGAGATTGTCAGGAACGAGCTCTTCCTGCATAAGGTCGTTCTGGTGATAAGAACGGATCTGGAGTATGTGCAGATCCTGTTTTTTCGAGGTCTCGAAAGTGAACTCTATCTCCTGATGGCCGAAACCACGCTTGTTGATAAGATCAACTGAAATTTCATTAAGTGCCGAATATATTTCAGGAAAATCTTTTTCCATACTGATATCTGGAGTGTTTTTCATATTGAGTCTCTGCTTTTCGGAAACAGGATACGGGTGAACTAGACCTCCGACGATGTCTTCGCCCTGCGAACACATTACGAAATCACCGTAAAGGCAGACCTTTCTTCCGCGTCCGTTGGGTTCACGGGTGAAAACAACGCCCGTTCCCGAGTCGTAGTTGATGTTTCCGAGCACCATTTTCTGAACTATAACAGCAGTTCCCCACTCGCTTGCAATGTGGAGTTTGTCGCGGTAAACCAGGGCGCGGCGGGAATTCCACGAATCGAATACCGCCTGGATAGAAGTGAAAAGCTGTTTGTGGAGATTCTGCTCAAAAACAACATTCTGGCTTTTCAGGATCTTCATGTATTCTTTCGCGATCTCCTTCATGACCTCAGGTCTGAAACCTATCTTCTTCTCTACGCCGTAGACCTTCTTGAAATCGGCGATGACTTTGTCGAAAAGGTCTCTGTCGATGCCGAAATTCATACCCCATGTCTGGATGAGTCGTCTGTAGCAGTCCCACGATGTCCAGCCGTAGTTTTCCTTTTTGGCGAGCTGTTCGACAAATTCGTCGTTCATTCCGACATTGAGGAAGGTGTTCATCGCGCCGGGCATTGACATAGCCGAGCCGCTGCGCACAGAAAGCATCAGCGGATTGTTCGGGTTTCCGTACTGAAGCCCCGTTTTTTCCTCGAGAATACCGAGTTCGTCGGAAATCGTCGTATAGATTTCCTTTTCGATTTCGGGATGCTTCATCAGAGCCTCGCGCCGTCTGAAAAGCTCTGTCGTGAGGATGAATCCGTGCGGAACAGGCATACCGTAAGCCTTGATTTTTTTGAGGAAATAGCCTTTTGCGCCGAAAAAGACCTGATTGTCGAGCTCGTCGTCCTTCTTGTCGATTTCAGAAATTATCGACTTGCGCTTGTATGTCATGATCATGTGGATATCTTCCTGCGTCAGATTCTTCGGGATGCCGTGAAGGATCGAAAGAATGTAGTTTATCAGGCTGTCGATCTGCTGCATGAGGAAGGAGGATGAAATGATGTCGCGGTAAAATTCCTCGCTCTTCTTGTGGATGATCTTCTCTTTGTCCTTCTCCGACGAAACGGTGAGATTGTGCTTTTCGATATACTGTTCAAGAACGATTTTGAGGTTCTGGTCGTGGATCCCAAGGAAGTAGTCGTAGACGATCTTGCTCAGATCCTCGGCGAAAAATTCAAAAATGTTGGTGTACTGGTGCAGCGAGAAACTTGACGAAACAAGGCTGTATTCGAGCATTTTAAGGTCTGAATTGAAACCTTCGCTCGTGATACCGCCGAGTTCCAGACCTTCACGGAAAAGCTCGAGGATCTCGCAGGTCTCTCTCAGGTTGTCGGCTGAAATGTAAGGAAGTTTAGTCGTGGAAACAAGCCTTTCGACCATCGTCGAAACAAGCTGCTCCATCCTGTAGATCATGCCCAGAGCCTCGAATTTCGGCTCGCGGTATTCGCCGTACATCGAAGGGATCCCTATCGCGATGTGGCGTTTGTAGTAGATGTTCTCGACTCCTTCGGTCTGTTCTTCCGAAAGAACCGTCTTTTTGAGAGCCGACATGATTTTAAATGCGATCCTGACTGCGCTTTTCCAGTCTGCGGCATTCATGGCAGCTTCGAACTCGTCTATTGTCGCCTGATGTATGTATGTTATTTTCTTCAACTTTTTAGCAATATCGCCGGGATTAAGGTAATACTTTTCCTTGAGCAGCAGATATATGTTGAAAAGATATCCTACCTTCTTCTGCTCAACCTCATGCCCTGCTCCGAAATCGGCAATGATCTTCTCTACTTCGGCAGGTTTCATGGTGAAAAGCGTCTCGTAGTCGCCGCCGGCTTTGTTTGTGACGAAGCGCGCGACTTCGTGCAGCCCTTCATAAAGCTCGCCCGCCGGTTCGAGAGTCTCGTAAATTTCCTCAGGGATCTTGTTTTTGAGATGCTCTTTTTTACCTGTGAGCCAGAAAATGAAGACGTCTTTTGCAAGCTGGATGTGGGTGTTGTTGCTCTCGGCGTGGATCTGCTTTCTCAAAAAGTGGGTAAGCAAATCCTTTCTGTGGCAGATCTCGTCGATCGCGGTCGAAATCTTTCTGAGTTCACCCTCCGCGCCGATCTCGTTGAAGTAAACCGGGAAAAGAACTGCGATCTGGCGCGCGATATGGTAAGCCGGCGCGATCTGGCTGTTGAGGAACTTCGTGACATCGCTCTGGAAAAGGTCGGTATCGGAAATGAAAACGCCGCCGATCCTGAGATTTACAAGGAGCGCAGAAAGAAGTTTCGTGCTTTTCGAGGGGTTAACTTCGATTATTTCAAGCCAAGTCCTGATGTTTTTGACGTGGTTTTTGTCGACGATCATCTGCCAGTCGGAATTTACTCCCTTGAGCTCGGGATAGACGAATCCGAAGCGGATCACTGCATCGAAAAAGTGGTCGCAGATTTCGGCGCTGCCACGTTTCAGGATCTCTTTTCCCAAAGTCTTCACGCAGTCGAGGATCGCGCTCTGGAAAAGCTCTCTGACCGGTTTGAAGAAGTCGAACATACGCGTTATGAAGCGTTTTGCCTCGCCTGCATCGTCGATTGAAACGATCTTCAAAGTCCTGTTGAGGTCGAAAAGGAGGTATTCGCGCAGACTTTCCATCGAAGAGAAGTCAAGAAGATAGAAAATGTAGTAGATTTTGCATATCGGAGTCGGAATGAAGTCGATCGTGTTGCGGAACCTGTCGGTGAAAAATGTATAGTCAGGCAGTTTGAAGAAATCTTCGCATTTCTCAGCCTTTTCGATCCCCTCTTCGCACTCGGTGAAAAGTTCCGGCGGGAACTGTGAAAGGATCGCGTTTTCGATTTCCAGCGCTTCGTCCCCGTGCTCGATTTTTCTGTTCTCAAGCCAGTCGGAGAAAGGCTGAATGTTTTTCCAGTAGTCGAGATTTATCGTCATGACACGTTTCAGCATTTTGAAGATTCTCCCGCTGAAGCGCCCGTCTTTGCAGATTTCCGCGACATATTTCTTGAGTGAGCTCGATGCCTCCATAAGTCCCGGATTGCCGTCCGCAAGGACCGTTTCGGTTATATCAAGATATGAATTGAAGACTTCATCAGAAATTTTGCTGCTCTGCATGATCTTGTAAAGGAGCTCGAGAATATTGAAAATCGTCTGTCTCAGCCTGTTTCTCTGCGGAATGTCCAGCTTCTGCGAAAAAATCTGCATGAAGTATTGGCCGAGCAGTTTCAAAAGCTCGCCGCTCTCTTCAAGATCGGAAAAAACCCACATATTTTCAAGAGTTATCCAGCGGTAAGCCTCGATAACCTCGGTAAAGTTGGGAAATGGATGGTTGAGTTCGAGAAAGAAAGTCCTCATCCTTTTTTCAAGCAGAGGATGCTTTTCAACAGCACTCAGAATAAACTTTTCCTGATCTGAAAATTCGTAACCTGCGACAAAAGTTTCGGCTAAATTGACTTTCAAAGCCTCCGAAGTTTTTATAACGCCTGACATAAAGACCTCCGAATCTATAAAAATTTTCCAAAAACATCTGAAAACAACAAAACGCAGATACTTATACCACGAAATTATAAAAAATTAAGGATAGCTGATAAATATTTAATCTACGACTACTTTTGGAATGCGGCTTGAAAGACGTGCCACGACTTCGTAGTTGATCGTCCCTGCAAGGGCTGCGACCTGCTCGGCGCGGATGATCTGGTCTCCCTGCTCGCCGATGAGAACGACTTCGTCTTCCGCTTTGACATCGGGAATATCTGTGACATCGATCGTTGTGAGGTTCATTGCGATCCTGCCGAGTATCGGAGCTCTCTGACCATGAACCAGAACATAACCCTGATTTGACAGCTTTCTATCGTAGCCGTCACTGTAACCGATCGGAATTATTGCAATTTTCGAATCGCGTGTCATCTGATGAGAACAGCCGTAACCGATAAAATCGCCAGCTTTTACAGTCTTTACCTGACCGATAACGGTTTTCCACGACAAAACCGGAGCAAGAATATGTTCCGTACCGTGACCGTGTTCGATAATGTAGCTGAGATAGGTCTCTTTTGACGGCCAGAGACCGTACTGCGCGATGCCGAGACGGACCATGTTGAAGTGGGTGTTGCTGTATATTGCCGCAGCGGCACTTGATGCAAAGTGCATGTCAAAACCGGAAAAACCTGCCTCGCGGATGTAGGAGATCTCTCTTTTGAAGCGCTCGATCTGGAATCTCGCGTAGGAGTGGTCGGTCGTGTCCTCGATGTTTGCGAAGTGGCTGTAAACGGCTCTGAGCTTGACGTTTGTGCACTTTTTGAGTTCTTCAAGAAAAGCGACAAGGACCTGCCCTGAGATTCCCTGCCTGTTTGTTCCGGTTTCGATCTTGAGGTGGATATTCACCGTTTTTCCGAGCGATTTCGCGATATTATCATAGTTGTGGAGATATTCGGGATCACAGCAGAGAACTTCGATATCGTTTTCAACTGCCGCCTGCGCCATTCTTTTGATGGTTGGTCCGACAACGACGATGCGCTGCGTAAAGCCGTGCTTTCTGAGGACAAGAGCCTCGTCGATGCTGTGAACGCAGAAGACCTTGATCCCGCACTCGTCCGCGAAATGGGCGATCTCGACCATTCCGTGACCGTAAGCGTTCGCCTTGATGACGACTGCAAGTTCCGTCCCGGCGTTAAGTCTCCCTTTAAAAAACTCGATGTTCTTTCTGTAAGCCGACCGTGAAATCTCGATCCAGCTTGAATAAACCGCTTCGCTCATAGTCTCTCCTGATAAAAAAAACGGGGTCTTGCGACCCCGCCAAAAAGTTATTCGTCGATATCCTCAAAAAGGATGCCTCTTCCCGGGAAGAAAGCGCTTTCGTCAAGCTGCTCTTCGATTCTCAAGAGCTGGTTGTATTTCGCGATCCTTTCGCTTCTGCAAAGGCTTCCTGTTTTGATCTGGCCTGCGTTTACAGCGACTGCAAGGTCTGCGATGAAGGTATCTTCGCTTTCTCCGCTTCTGTGGCTGATGACTGTCGAGTAACCTGCTCTGTGTGCAAGTTCGATCGTGTCGAGCGTTTCGGTGAGCGTTCCGATCTGGTTGAGTTTGATAAGGATCGCGTTCGCAACGCCTCTTTCAATGCCCTCTCCGAGTCTGTCAGCATTCGTTACGAAAAGGTCGTCGCCGACGATCTGGATCTTGTCGCCGAGTTCTTCGGTCATCAACGCCCAGCCTTCCCAGTCGTCTTCAGCCATACCGTCTTCGATAGAGAAGATCGGGTATTTCGAAACGAGGTATTTGTAGTATTCGACCATTTCGACTCTGGTTTTCGATTTTGCGCCCGATTTTTTGAACTCGTAAAGCTCTTTTTCGTTGTCGTAAAGCTCGGAAGCTGCAACGTCAAGTGCAAGAACGACGTCTCTGCCCGGAACGTAGCCAGCCTGCTCTATTGCTGCCATGATGACCTGAAGCGCATCTTCATCGCTAGCCAAATCGGGAGCGAAACCGCCTTCGTCACCTACGCCTGTCGAGAAACCGTTGCTTTTGAGGAGCTTTTTGAGTGAATGGAAAACTTCAGCGACCATTCTGAGACCTTCCTTGAAGCTGTCAGCGCCGACCGGCATAACCATGAACTCCTGAATGTCGACAGTGTTGTCTGCGTGCTGTCCGCCGTTGAGGATGTTGCACATCGGAACCGGAAGTGTGTCGGATCTGAGTCCGCCGATGTATCTGTAAAGCGGAAGGTCGAGCGATTTAGCGGCTGCTCTTGCAACTGCCATCGAAACGCCGAGCATTGCGTTTGCACCGAGGTTCGTCTTGTTTTCGGTGTCGTCAAGGCCGATCATCGTTTCGTCGATCATTCTCTGGTCGAGAGCGTTCATGCCGATGATCTCAGCAGCGATTTTTTCAATATTTTCAACTGCTTTCGTTACGCCTTTGCCGAGGTATCTCTCTTTATCGCCGTCTCTGAGTTCAAGAGCTTCGTGAACGCCGGTGCTTGCGCCGCTCGGAACTATCGCGGATGCGACAACGCCGTTTGCGAGCTCGACTTCTACTTCAACAGTAGGATTTCCTCTTGAATCAAGAACTTCTCTTCCTTTAACTCTGATAATTTCCAACATTTTTCATCTCCAAAAAACAAGTTAATAAAAAACCGGCGGAGATACTACAACCTTTTAAAATTATAACAAGTATTTAAGGGAAAAATATGAGAAAAAAATCTGCAAAATTGCATGGAAAATAAGATAATTTTTTGAATTTTTGTGTATAATGCGGCGGATTTTGGCGGAGGAAAAAAATGCCATCAGGCAGCAGATTGAGGAATTTAAAGGGTAAAAGGAGATAAATTATGGCGGAAGAACAAGACAACCAAAAACAAGAATCTTTTGATGAACTGTATCAGGAATTTCAAGATAAATTCTCGATAGACAAGTTAAAAGGGATGACTTTGGAAGTTTATACCAACGATACAGATGAAAATGGCTTTATATATTGGATGTTAAATAAGTTTGGCACATCAAATGAAGGAAATTACACAGGATGCGAGAGAATAAATTTTGGTATTTATAAATATAAAAACGATCGAGAGCTTTCAGCGAAAAGTGATAACTATAATAATAATTTCGCTTGGAAGACGAAACAATACAAGATAAGTAATAATGCAACTGCAGAAGAAGCCTTTGAAAAGATACGAGAATATATTTGTGAAGTGGCTGAAAACGCTCACAATTTTGCTCTCAAAAACGAAGTCTCCTTTCTACAAAAAATAGACGACAATCCTTTACCAAATCAATTAAAATGGAAAATCGCTTTTTTGTTTTCTGACACAAAATTAATAGGTTGCTATTCACATAAAAAGTTGAGAGAATTATTACAGATGTTGCTTCCAAATGAAAAAATAAAGACCTCAAAACCAATTTCAGATTTACAATATCAACTCGCTCAAATGAGAGATAAAAATCCGCAAAAGTTTTACCAAGCTTTCGCTTCTTTATGGGAAAAAGAAAATAATAACAATGAGGATAAAAACATGACAGACAAAAACACCAACGCATCAGTTCTCGCAAAAAATCTCGCGGAACTTCTTACAAAAACCAAAAACATCATTCTTCACGGAGCCCCTGGAACCGGCAAAACTTATCTTGCAAAGGATATTGCCGCATACATGAATTTTCATAAAAAATATTCCGAATTAAATGACAAAGAAAGACAACAATTTTCTGAATACACAGGTTTTGTTCAATTTCATCCTTCTTATGACTACACCGATTTTGTTGAAGGATTGAGGCCTGTGAATAATAAGAGTGAAAATCAAGCAGAGAGCGATGGAAACAACATTCAGATTGGTTTTGAAAGAAAAGATGGTGTTTTTAAAAAATTTTGTGTTAAAGCTATCAAAAACTTCGAAAACCCTCAAAAAAACACAACAGATGCGAACTCAAGTTATTCCTATCTCTTGAAAGCGTTAAAAGATTTCGTGAATGAGCTTGATAATAAAATTCCTAAGAATAAAATTTCTAGGCATTTGTCAGAAAGCATGAAGTTTTTCAAGGATAAATTGAAAGCATTTGAATCCGATATAAACAATATCAATCATGTAAAAGATTTATTTTTATTAAAAATAGAATTGAATTGGTTTTACGAAGAATTTCGCAAGGAAATTGAATCTGATGACGAACTTCAAACTACCAGTCTTGCCAGTCTTACCAGTCTGATTGGCAAAAAGAGTCTTATTGAAAGTTTTGAAAATTTAAAAAAAGAACTCCGAAATTGCCTTGATAAATTTAATTATCAAAATGATCTTTCTACATGTTGGGATCTTTTAATTTATGAAGTATCCAAGCACAATAAAGACAATCCTTTGAAAATTGATGACTACTGCTTTATAAAATCTCCGAAAGTACAATCTTTAAAGAGACTAAATAAAAAGAGAACGGGTGTAATTAATACTACAATTCCCTTGAAAAGAATTAAGGAAGTTTATGAAGGTCGTAGCAAAGGTAACAAACCTGATAAAAGCATTATTCATTATATGAGTATGCATTATAAACTTGAAAATTACGAGGCTCTTCAACTTGCAGATGATGCATACGAATCTACTGAAAAAACACCAAAACATAGTGAGAATAAAAATTCTTTTGTCTTCATTATTGACGAAATCAATCGCGGTGAACTTTCTAAAATTTTTGGCGAACTCTTCTTTGCAATAGATCCAAGCTATCGAGGAGAAAAGGGACTTGTTTCAACCCAATATCAAAATCTTATTACAGATAACGATGTTTTTTATAATGGATTTTTTGTTCCCGATAATGTTTATATCATCGGCACAATGAACGACATCGACCGCAGTGTTGAAAGTATGGATTTCGCAATGCGGAGAAGGTTCACTTTTCAGGAAATCAAGGCTAACGAAAATATCGAAATGCTAAATCAACTTGGTGATAAAAAAGATGAAGCTCTCAATAAAATGAAAAAACTAAACGAAGCTATTGAAAACGTCGCAGGACTTTCTTCAGCCTATCACATCGGTGCAGCCTATTTCCTGAAACTTAAAGACCTTAACAACGATTTTGAATTGCTCTGGGAATACAATCTTAAACCTCTTTTGAAAGAATATCTGCGTGGTCAAGATCCAAATGAAGAGAAGCTGGGAAACTTGAAAGCCGCATACAACAAATCCGAAGACAATCAAACTGACCAGACAAACAGCTAATGTTATTGATTAAACTTTCAGACAACAATTATAACGGTTATAAGTTGTCATTGACAGAATATTCCAAAGAAGAAAAAGAAACCATCCGCAAAGCACTTGATTCTATCAGCAATGTTCCGCTTGCTGAATTGGAAGAACGCGGCGCGATTATATTTCCTTCAAAAACTGTAAGAAAGGATCTCGATGATAAAAAAAGATCTATTCTTTCCGTGCAGCATCTCACATCTGAAAATCCGACCATAAAAACAAAAAATATTATGGGATTTTTCTCCGTAAATGGAGTTCAATTCGAGATTTCTTCGCGTTTCGACAGCGGCGAAAAGCAGTTCTTTCTCCACTATATGCTGAGCAAAGTCTGCAATGTCGCTCCGACAATCGAACTGACTCACGCGAACAAAGATCCGCTTTATGATTTTGCCGTTTACCTTTTCCCCGCATTTTTGAAAAAAGCGGTTTCGCAGGGTTTGTTCAGAATGTATATCACCCGCGAATACAACGATTCCAACCTCCGCGGAGTAATAGATTTTCCGCGCCATTTCAGAAACAACATTCCGTTCAACGGCAAAATCGCTTACCGCACAAGAGAATACAGCAGCGACAATTTTGTCACCCAGCTCGTGCGGCATACCATTGAATTTATTGCAGAAAACAGCAATCTTCGCAAAATCCTCTCGCTCGATGACGAAACACGCGGCGCAGTTCAGGAAATATGCGGAAACACTTGGAGTTACGACCGACTTTCACGCAATTTTATCATCAACAAAAACCTGCGGCCGCTTTCGCACCCATACTACACCGCATACGAGCAGCTTCGCAAACTCTGCATAATGATCCTGACACACGACAAAATCTCTTACGGCGAATCGCAGCAGAACCAGATAAACGGCATTCTGTTTGACGGTGCATCGTTGTGGGAAGAATACCTGTGGACAATTCTGCAAAATCAAGGATTCGAACATCCTAAGAATAAAACTCACAAGGGTGGAATCAAAATGTTTGCCAAGCCCGAAAATGAAGATTCTGTTGGTAAAAATTATCGCCGTATCTATCCTGATTTTTACAAACCAAACGATAACAACGGTGGTTGGATTTTGGATGCAAAATACAAACATCTTGAAAACGGTGCAGGACGAGAAGATTTGTATCAAGTCGTAACCTACATGCACACGATGGAGATTGGCAGAGGTGGATTTATTTATCCTTTAAAACAAGAAGAAAACAATAAAAGCAAGACTCTTAATCTTGCAGGATATGGTGGCACAATATCAATTTTAGACTTTCCGATACCTCAGGAATGCGGATCTTTCTCAGATTTCGCAACACAAATGGAAAAGATGGAATCAGATTTTGCAAAAAAAATAGGAATTAACCCATGAACCTCATCGTTTTTACATTCATTTTTGTTTCATCGGCTCTTTCAGCTGAAAGTGACAGCGATTTCTCGCGTTTTCTTCCGGCTCCCGAAATGGCATGGATCAATGAGGAAAACTGCAAAGATTTTGAGAACTGCCGCTATTTCGATTTTAAACTTCCGAGCAAAAATGTCCTTGAAAACATTGGCAAAAACGGTTTCAGCGGCGAATTCATAACTCCACCGCTTTTTTGGTCGTATATGCCGTATAACGGCGGAAAATCGTGGGTCACATGTTTCTCATACCCAGGAGAAAACGGCGAATCCAGACCGGATGCAACCTCAGTCCATTGCGTGAAACGCTGAGAATCTGCACATAAATCACAAAGAAATATGCAGATACCGTCAACGCAAAGTTGAAATGTCCGCTTTGTGCTGAAAAAAACACGAATTTATTTGACAACTCAGATAAAATCCCTAAAATGCCCCCGTTTTTACCAACTTATATTTTTGTGGAGAGCACAATGACGGATGTAATTGTCTGTGCGAAGTCTTTTTCGCATGAAATTTTCTGGGGTTTTTCGGTAAGCAGGACCGGTCAGCTCGATTTCGACGGAAAAATCACGGCTCCGAAAGCGGCCGACCTTGCAAAAATGCAGCAGATCGAGCCGAGCGGCTACTTTTCACCCTCATGGTACACTTATCTGCCCGAACTTATGCAGTCGAAAATCACGGTCTATGCAAAAAACGGCGCGAAATTAGAAGATCCTGACCTTTTTTCCTACATTACACATATCGGTGCGCTGCTGCTTGCCGTCGAGGCAAAAGACACTCTTCTTGCAGCAGAGCTTTTCGACAGAAGAAGCTATGTTTTCATGAAATTCTACCCGATCACCGCGTACATTCTTGATGATATCGCTCCGGAGATGCTTTTTGCATGGCAGTTCGGACGTTTTTCTGACGATTCGGAGAATCCCGCAAAAGGCTATAAAACTGCTTCATCAGAGAGTTCGACCTGTGCACAGCTGTTTAAAATCGCAGAAAAAAAGCTGCGCGGAGAGAAAGCAAAAGAGACTCCCGACGAAATGTTCGTCCGCTATTTCAAAGCGCAGAAGAAAGCCGCTTTCACTATCGGGATCGTCGGGGCGAACTACCGCAACTGGGATATCGGGATCGACTATCTGAACAGTATTCTTGAGAAACACATCGGCGAAGACCTGCTGAACGGCACAACAAAAGTGCGTGACGCAAAACAGAGGATATACGACGGGATCAAAGCAAACGTCCAGGCAGAGCCGTACAACCGCTACGACCCCAATGCGATCGCCGTTTCGCTTGAGGATATCGAAAGCATAGTCACAGGAAATCCCTGCATGAAAAAAGCGGGCTATATCCGCGCAACCGGAGCCGCTGTCCTGCGCAAAGCCTTTCCTGAAAAGATGTCGTTTTCAGCAGAGCTGGCGAGGATCGGAAACCTTCAGGACGGAAATCAGGGCATTGTTGTAAAGATAAAATTTTAAGCAGCCGAACAACCTTCAAAACCGACAGATACAAACATCTTGAATTTCTGCAAAGTTATGTTAAAAAGCAACTCTTTGTCTTTCTGAGGAGGCTCTTATGACAGAAAAAACGGGACTCGTGCTTGAAGGCGGCGCAATGCGGGGAATGTTCACGACCGGCGTGCTTGACGTGTTCATGGAAAACAATATCACGTTCGACGGAATGATCGGCGTTTCGGCTGGTGCGACTTTCGGCTGCAATTTCAAATCGAAACAGATCGGCAGAGCGATCCGCTACAACAAAAAATATGCTCACGACAAGCGATACTGCAGTTTTTATTCACTTTTCACTTCGGGCAATCTTTACAACGCCGATTTCTGCTATAACGTCCTTCCGAATCAGCTCGATTTATTTGATTACGAGACATTTGATAACGACCCGATGGAGTTTTATGTCGCTGCTACAGATGCCGAAACGGGGAATGTACTCTACCAGAAAATAACCGATTCCAGAAAAGGAATGGAGTGGATCCGCGCCTCGGCTTCGATGCCGGGCGTTTCAAGACCGGTCGAAATCGACGGCAGACTTCTCCTCGACGGCGGTATTGCCGACTCTGTTCCGATCGAATACTTTGAAAGCATCGGCTACAAAAAAAATGTCGTGGTCCTCACCCAGCCCCGCGATTTCAAAAAACAGCCCGTCAGTTTCTTTCCTCTTATGAAGTTCCTGCTCCGCGGACATCCGAAACTCATTGATGCCGTCGCAGTCCGCCATGAAAAATACAACAAACAGCGAGAATACATTTTCTCGAGGGAAAAAGCGGGAGCTGCCCTAATCATCTGCCCCGAAAAACCGCTCGGAATCAGCAGGACCGAAAAAAATACCGACGAACTTGAGCGTGTTTATCAGGAAGGAAGAACCGAAGCAATGAAACGCCTTGAGGAAATCAAGGCGTTTTTATCGTAACGGCGTAACGACGAAACGACGTGACGTTGATTCGCGCCGTCGATATTTCGATACTTCGATATTTCGACACAATTTTCCGGCGCGAAATTATTCAATATCTTTGACCGGCAGGAATCCCTGACCGTAAATCTCGTTTGTCTGAAAAATGATGATGAAAGCCTGAGGATCTATCGATTTGATGTATTCTTTGAGAAATGCTGACTCGCGTCTGCTTACTGCCGTGAAAATGATTTTGCGCTCGTCGTCTTTGAACATTCCCTGCCCGTGGATCATCGTTCCGCCGCGCCTAAGCTGGGTCAGCAGCTTTTCCTTGACCTCGTCGTACTTGTTCGAAATGATGAAAATCCCTTTGTAATACGAGGTCCCTTCAAGGATCGCATCAAGCACTTTCGCCGTGGTGTACTGCGCGACTATCGCGTAAACTATCATTTTGAAGAATTCAGTTGTTTCCGGATTTTTGAGATGGATCGACAAAGCACCGAGCGAAAGGAAGATTATGTTCGTGAAAAGGACGACTTTTCCGGTCGAAAACTTGAATTTCACATGAAAAAGCTGGGCGATGATGTCTGTGCCGCCTGTTGTTGCCTTCGCCTTGAAAATCGAAGCAACACCTGCTCCGACCAGAGTTCCGCCGATGATGCAGCTCAAAAACATATCGTCTGTCAGTGTCACATCATGCCAGAAATAGTTCATTCCGTCGTTGAAAAGCGAAAGGAGCGTCATCCCGAGTATCGTTTTGTAACCGAAACGGTTGCCGAGGATCTTCATTCCAAGCAGGATGAGCGGGATATTCATGATTATCGTGAGAAGACCGACCGGAATGCCGACCAAGTGATAGAAAACACTGCTCAGCCCCATGAGTCCGCCTGGGATTATCTTATAAGGAATAAGAAAAAAATTATAACCGAAGGCGGCTATAAGCGCTCCCTGAATGATAAGATACAAACTTTTGAACCACTCTTTCGAAAAGAGTTTGTCTGCATAAAGAAGCATTGACCTTGACTCCTAATTTGCATTATTTTTGACATACCAGCGGTAGACGTGTTCGATGCCGTCGGTGAGTTTTGTCTGCGGTTTCCAGCCGAAACTTTTTATTTTGGAAATGTCGAGAAGTTTCTGCGGCGTTCCGTCAGGTTTCGAGGTATCCCAGACGATATCGCCGTCATAACTTACGATGTCTTTGATGATGTAGGCAAGTTCGTAAATCGTGATGTCTTCGCCTGTTCCGATGTTTATATGAGTGTTGCGGATCTCTTTCATCCCTTTCGAAAGATCGGAAAAAGAGACTTCTTCCATGAGTTTTACGACAGCTTCGGCCAAATCACCGCTGTAAAGGAACTCTCTGCGAGGTTTGCCGGTCCCCCACAGCTCGACAAAATCCCGACCGTTCACTTTAGCCTCGTGGAATTTTCTTATCATTACCGGCAGGACATGGCCGTTTTCGAGGTCGAAAGAATCGTTTTCGCCGTAAAGATTTGTCGGCATTGCTGAAATGAAGTTCGTACCATATTGAATGTTGTAGGATTCACACATCTTGAGACCTGCGATCTTGGCGATCGCATAAGGTTCATTCGTGTATTCGAGTTCGCTCGTGAGAAGCACGTTTTCATCCATCGGCTGAGGCGCAAATTTGGGATAAATGCAGCTCGAACCGAGGAAAAGAAGCTTTTTTACGCCGAATTTGTATGAGTTGTGGATCACGTTTGATTCGATCATAAGGTTGTTGTAGATCATTTCAGCGCGATGATTCGTATTCGCACCTATTCCGCCGACGCGTGCCGCAGCAAGAAAGACGTATTCCGGCCTGTTTTCGGCGAAAAACCGCTCTGTTTCAGTCTGATTTGTAAGATCAAGCTCCGAAGAAGTCTTCATAATAAGATTATTGTAACCTTTCGACCTGAGTTCATTTACAAGCGCGCTTCCGACAAGCCCTTTGTGACCTGCAACGAAAATCAAAGAATTTTTGTCCATATCTAACCCCCGAAACAAAAAACAGCAGTCTTATAACACTTCTTTTTAAAGGCCGCCAATTTTTTATTGTTCTTTTCGACGCCGCCAGGCTTTTTCGTTATAACGGTATTCCGGTATAACGGGATACCGACACAGGGCGGCGAATCGATAATAACGATTCGCGGCGCGTCGACAAAAACGACAAGGCGCACCTCCGCCTTGCTTTTATTTCGATTTTGACGATAATTTTGTGTTTGTGTTTTGATTTTATGGAGATCCTTATGAAAAAATTTTATCTTTTTTCGATCATGGCACTTCTCATTCTTCTTTTTGTTTCATGCTCCGGCGATGAAGACGAAAATGAAGGCGGCGGTTCGGGCGGCGGTTCAGCATGTGAATCGACTTTCGACTGTCCGATAGGCTTTGTGTGCAATACAGAACAGCACGTCTGCGAATCCGAATCGGGTCACGGCGGCGGTTCCGGCGGCGACGGAGCAGATACCGGTGATTCAGGAAACGGCGGAAACGGCGGCGACAACGGCGACACCGGCACTCCAGGCAAACAGGACGGAGATGACGATCCTATAACCGGAAACTGCACTCCCGGCAAAAAACAGACCTGCCCCTATCAGGGCGCTCCCGAAACGGAAAATGTAGGTCCGTGCAGAGCCGGAATAAGAACCTGCAAAGATGACGGAACCTGGGGTCACTGTGAAGGCGAAGTCATTCCGGTAAACGAGATCGGCGACGAACTCTGCTCTGACGGAATAGACAACGACTGTGACGGTACCGCAGACAACGGAACAGACTTCGACGGCGACGGCTACGGTTCATGCAAGGACTGCTGCGAAACAGCTACGGACTGCAAAGGATTTGATCCTGCAACAATATATCCTGGCGCTTATGAAATGCAGGGCGACGAAGTCGACAACAACTGCAACGGCGAAATCGACGAGGAGACTTCATGTGACGGCGAAGATGAGGAACTCATGCTTGACGACTACCCCGGCAACGCGATAAAACTGGCTCATGCAATGGGGATCTGCGGCGACCAGCTTGTTTCGGCAGAGATTTCACTTGCAGGTCCGGCAGCGACCGAATCGATCGCAGACGAGCAGTGCATAAGTATCAGCGGCGGCGGAAACAAAATTTCCAGACAAAGTCTTCCCCTGCCTTATTATACCAACGAATACAAAACTTTTGCCGCTCCTAATCAGTTCGGTTCAAATATTACCCCGAAAGAAGGATCGAAAATAGCTGTCCTTTCAACCGGTCCATGGAATGCTCCGACACAGGAATTCAAATGTGCAAAACTCTCTTCCGGCGACATGAAAACCGCAAGCAAAGTTCCGGAAGACTGGATGAACATGATGCCGGACTGCACTATTCCAAGATCACCGTCATGCGGCGGAACAGTTGTTGAAGACGGTCTCACAGACCAGTGCGCAGGAAAGGAGATTCCTACTGTTCAGGATCCGGTAATGCTTACTCTCAAAATCAAAGCGCCGATGAACGCGCGTGCTTTCCAGTTCAATCTTTTCTTCCTCTCGGCTGAATATCCGGGCACAGCCTGCTCCAGTTCGGCTTTCAACGACTTTTTCTTCGCGCTTCTTGATTCTGAACACAATACCAAGTATCCGGACGACGAATACCAGAATCCTTACGATAAAAACCTTGGAAAAGATGCAAAAGGCAACTTCGTAGGTGTCGATCTTGCTCCGGAAGGGCTTTTTACTGTCTGCGACAAGAGCAACAGTTCAAACAACTACCGTGAGTTCTGTGAAGACGCAACTCTTCTTCAGGGAACAGGGTTTGACGGCATGAGCGCAGGCAGCGGCGGCACCGGCTGGCTCACGACACGCGGAAATGTCGTTCCCGGCGAGACAATAACCTTAAGACTTGCGATTTTCGAGCAGGGAACTGTCTGGACTTACGGTCCTGACCACTCATACGATTCGACCGTTCTTCTCGACGGCTTCAAATGGCTTCCGAAACCTGCAAAAGCAGGAACCGGACAATACTGATCTCCTATTTCCTCTCCTAACATACAAACTTCTTGATTATTTTTCGTCTTAAAATACAATAATATGGTTTTGACTTCTGTGTTGGAGGATACAATGAAACTTTTTAAGTTAATCTCAATGCTCGCTATTTTAGTATTTTGCCTTGTTTCATGCGGTGGCGATGACGACGAGGAAGGCGGATCTTCAGGTCAGGGCGAAGGTCAGAGTTGTGAATCGAGTTTTGACTGCCCCATAGGCTTTGTGTGCGATACAGAACAGCACGTCTGCAAATCCGAATCGGGTAACGGCGGCGGTTCCGGCGACGGAGCAGATACCGGTGATTCAGGAAACGGCGGAAACGGAGGTGGAGAAGATAACGGCGACACCGATACTCCCGGAAAACAGGACGGAGATGACGATCCTATAACCGGAAACTGCACTCCCGGCAAAAAACAGACCTGCCCCTACCAGGGTGCTCCCGAAACTGAAAATGTAGGTCCGTGCAGAGCCGGAATAAGAACATGCAAAGACGACGGAACCTGGGGTCACTGTGAAGGCGAAGTCCTTCCGGTAAACGAGATCGGTGATGAACTCTGCGCTGACGGCATAGACAACGACTGCAACGGAAAAATTGATGACGGAACAGATTTCGACGGTGACGGCTACGGTTCATGCGAGGACTGCTGCGAAACGACCGATCAATGCCCTTTCCCGAAAGAAGCGTGGGACAACAGCATTGCTTCTCACCTCTGTGAATACGGTGAAGAAGTGATTTACGGCTGCGATACAGATATAGCGGCAAATTCCACAGACCCTGTTGACTATGCAAAAGCGATCGGAATCTGTAAGATGACGACTGAAGATTCCAGCGACTGGGGTCTTATCAGTGCGAAAATTTCCGCTCCGAACGGTGATCTCAGCGTTCATAGCGGCTCAAACGGCCTTCTTCCCAAACTCGGAAACGTGATAACACCCAAGGCTGGCAGTTTAATGCTCGGACTCAGTTCTGGTAAAGTAACAGATCCTTTTACAACAACAACCTTAGGTGGAAAAAGCGGAGCTCCGCAAGATTGGGTCAACGCAAACGGAGGAAAATTTCCGCAAGCTCCTGTATGCAACGGAAGTTCCGGAACAAGCGGCGACGTAAATGACGCTGTCATGCTCGAAATGAGAATACGTGTTCCGAAAACAGCAAAATCGTTCAGTTTCAACCTTTACTTCCTGACAAAAGAATATTCAGAATACATCTGCTCGCCATTCAACGATTTTTTTATTGCACTTCTTGATTCTACCCACACCAGCAGCGATCCGACACTTCAGAATCCGGCAGATAAGAACCTTGCAATGGATGCCAGCGGCAACCCTGTCGGCATAAATCTGGCTCCAAGCGGTCTTTTCACACAATGCAAGGTACAGAGCACTGTCACGAACTTATACGGAACATTTGATGCTTCTTCATGCACAGGAACAGATGAACTTCAAGGCACGGGGTTTGAATCAAACGGCGGAACCGGCTGGCTCACGACACGCGGAAACGTCGTCGGCGGTGAAGTCATAACGCTGCGTCTCGCTATCTGGGATCTTGCCGACCACTCTTTTGATTCCCTTGTCCTCATCGACAACTTCAAATGGGATGTTGCGGAATACAAACCAGGAACCGGTCAGTACTAAACCTTCTCTTTTTATTTTTCCCGACACCTTTCTTGCTTCTTTCCTAACGAAAACTACAATAAGTCTGTTTTTATGCTGGAGGAGATTATGAAGTTACAGAAACTTGCCTTGATTTTTTTGATTTTTACGCTCTCTCTTGTTTCCTGCGGTTCTGACGAAGAAGACGACGGAGACACTTCTTCCGGCGTCGGACAAAGCTGTCAATCAACTTTTGACTGCCGTGTAGGTCTTACCTGCGATCCCGAAAAGAAAATTTGTGTTGAAAGTCCTGACGAAGAAAATGAAAAAAATGACAGCGATTCTGGTTCATCTGAAACAAGCGATTCAGAACATTCCGATGATGATGTCTCAGACACAGGAAATCCGGAAACCCCTGATGACAACGATCCGATAACGGGTGACTGCACTCCCGGAGAAACACAGAAATGTACATATCAGGGTGCTCCTGAAACAGAAGATGTCGGCCCTTGCAGAGCCGGAATAAGGACTTGTAAAGATGACGGGAGCTGGGGAAAATGCGAGGGAGAAGTCCTTCCGGTAAACGAGACCGGAAACGAACTCTGCGCTGACGGAATAGACAACGACTGCAACGGAAAAATTGACGACGGAACAGATTTCGACGGCGACGGAAACGGCTCATGCTCCGACTGCTGCGAAACAACGGAAGTATGTCCTTTCCCGAAAGAAGCCTGGGATAAAAGCAATCCGGCTCACCTCTGCGAATATGAAGAAATCAGCTATGACTGCGACTCGGAGATCCAGCAGGATTCAACCGATCCATACGATTATGCAAAAGCTATCGGCATCTGCAATACAACGACCGAAGATTCTGACAAATGGGGACTTATAAGTGCCGAAATATCAACTCCTACAGGTCTTTCGACAGATGTTCACAAAGGAAGCAACGGCCTGCTTTCAAAACTCGGCGATCTCATAAAACCTCGCGAAGGCGGACTCATGCTCGGTTTGAGTTCCGGCAAAGTCACCGATCCTTTCACAGGATACACATCTCTGGACAATTATTCCGGCGCTCCGGCGGACTGGCTTGAAGCAAATGATGAAAAATTTCCGGCGGCTCCGGTATGCGAAGAAGGTCATTCGGGGACCCAGGGCGGTGTCCGCAATGCAGTTATGCTTACAATGAAGATAAAAGCTCCTAAATCTGCAAGATCGTTCCGTTTCAACATCTATTTTCTGACAGAAGAATACCCGAAGTGGATATGCTCGCAGTACAACGACTTTTTTATAGCCCTTCTTGATTCAGAATACACAAGCAGCGATCCTACTCTTCAAAATCCGGCTGATAAAAATCTCGCAATGGACGCGAGCGGCAACCCTGTCGGAATAAATTTAGCTCCGGCCGGACTTTTCACTCAGTGCAAAAACTATAACGGAAACAATGCTCAGAACTACCATGTCGAAGTGACATCTTGCATAGGAACGGATGAACTTAAGGGAACAGGCTTCGAATCAAACGGCGGTACCGGCTGGCTCACTACCCGAGGAAACATAGTCGGAGGTGAGATAATAACTTTGAGACTTGCCATCTGGGATCTGAACGATGCGCAGTACGATTCGCTCGTACTTATCGACAACTTCAAATGGGATGTCGCAGAATACAAGCCCGGAACCGGACAATATTAAACATGTTCTTTCCATTTCCTTGATTCTTAACTGTACATAAATATAATTACCGGGTTCATCGAATTGCGAGAAACTCCGATTTCGAAGCGTTTTTATGGAGGAATAAATGAAATTTCTGCGTATTTTTTCCATTTTGCTACTTTTTGCACTTGTTATGCCTATTTCCTGTGTCAGTGACGATGATGATGAAAACAACGAAAATCAAAATTCTTCAGATGACAGCATGAACGGAGACAACAACGGTAACTCCGTTGACAACAACGGAAACTCAGGCGACAACAACGGGAATTCAGGCGACAACAGCGGAAACTCAGGTGACAACAACGGAAACTCAGGTGACAACGGCGGCAACTCCGGTGACAACAACGGGAATTCAGGTGACAACAACGGAAACTCAGGTGACAACAACGGAAATTCCGGTGAAACCTGTACTCCCGGTGAGATCCAGAAATGTCCTTACCACGCTTATCCTGAAACCGAAGGTGTCGGTCCGTGCAAAGCCGGAACAAAAACATGTAAAGCCGACGGCACCTGGGGAGTTTGCGAAGGAGAAGTCACTCCTGTCAACGAGATCGGCAACAAGTTATGCGCAGACGGAATAGACAACGACTGCAACGGCACTGTCGACGACGGAACCGATATCGACGGCGACGGTCACGGCGCATGCTCGGACTGCTGCGAACTCTCTTCCGACTGTCCTCAGCCGGCATTGGCGTGGGATGAAAAAAACGACGTATGCGAATACGGAAATCCTGGTGACCACAAATGCGATTCGGATCTTTCGCCATCGACTCACGATCCTGCAGACTATGCAAAAGCTATCGGCATCTGCAAAACGACGACCGAAGATTCCGACGAATGGGGTCTGATAAGTGCGCGCATCGTCGCTCCCGACGGCAAAAACCCATCCGGATCGATCGATAAGATCCATGAAGGCAGCCACGGACTGCTTACAGGTCTCGGCAACGTCATATCTGCGAAAGGACACTACCTTCTCGCTCTGACCACAGGACAAGTCGCAGACCCCTTCTCCAGCGAAAACAGCTACAACGGCGGCACATCAAGCTATCCGCCTGAAGACTGGTTCGATTTTCACAACAACCAGTATCCTTCAGCTCCGGCCTGCACTGGAAATGAAGGAGAAGAGACTGAAATGTGGGATGCTGTCATGTTTGAAATGAAGATCAAAGTTCCGCTCGATTCAAAATCATTCAGTTTTAAGATCTACTTCCTGACGAAGGAATATCCTACATGGATATGCTCCAAATTCAACGACTTTTTCGTTGCCCTTCTCGATTCCAAATACACGAGCACGGATCCGACCCTGAAAAATCCGGAAGACAAGAACCTCGCTCTTGACGCTTCAGGAAATCCGGTAGGAGTAAACCTCGCTCCGGCAGGGCTTTTCTCGCAGTGCGTAAACCAGTCCAACTACAATGTGACATCCTGCCAGGGGACCGAAGAACTTCAGGGAACAGGCTTTGAAAATAACGGCGGAACCGGCTGGCTCACAGTAAGAGGCAATGTTGTCGGCGGAGAGATCATCACTTTGAGAATGGCGATCTGGGATCTCGACGACTCCAACTGGGATTCAATAACACTGATCGACGATTTCAAATGGGATACCAACGAACACACTCCGGGAATCGACCCTAAATAAAAAAATTATCAATAAAAACTTGCGTTTTTCATAAAAAACATTAAATTTCTCCACGTTTTAGTTTTTTTGTGTGTATTACTTTTTGTGTTATTCAATTTTTTTGGAGGATCCCATGAAAGAATTTGTTGAATTCATTACGAAAAAGCTCGTTGACGTTCCCGAAGCAGTCGAAGTCAGCTATCTCGAGGGAAAAAATACAGCTATAATCGAGCTCAGAGTAGCTCCGGAAGATGTCGGTAAAGTTATCGGCAAAAGCGGTAGAACAGCAAACGCTCTCCGCACTCTCATCAGCGCAGTCGCAAGCCGTCAGAACCAGAAAGTCGTTTTGGAAATCATCGAAGAGAACAAATAATGTCTCCCAAAAGAAAAGTGCGCGCCTCGGAACTTGCTGCGGACAGAAACAGCAGTTCCCACTGGCGTTATCTGTTTCTCCTTATCGCCGTAGGCGGATTCTTCCTTTATTTTATGATAAAATGGTCGAGCGATAAAGAATACGACCGTTTCGCCGCGGCAAAACAGTATTCCGAATATTACAAGGATTTCTTCGTGGAACAACCGCTTACCTACACGGTTTTTGAAGAAAGCAAACTTGTGATACGGGCAACGAATCTCGGTTCGGACTTCTGGAATAAGGATTTTTATGCGATGATCAGACAGTCGGAAAACGAAGTCAACGAAATGCTGAATGTCGCAAAACTCATAAACGAAACTCATTCGGAAACAGGCGAAACTTTGAAGGAAGAACAAAACCTTTCGTCGTTTCCCGCTCTTTACGGGCTTATCGAAACCGGCAAAAAAATGTCGGAAATTTCCTATTACAACATCGCATCTGGCGAAATTTCGGAATTCTGGGACAGGCAGTACAGGAATTACAAAAAGAAATCTACAGCTTATGCAAAAGCTGAAGTTGTTCTCAACTATCTTTTCGACAATCCGATGCTCTCTCCAACCGAGATCCAAAACAGGAAAAAACTTCTCGACACTCTGACGAAAGAGAAAACCGATTCAGCTTCTTCAGTTGACGAGATAGCAAATCAGATCTACAAACTGGCAGACAAAACTTTCGCAAAAATGCTGAAAGAGGCCCTCTCGAAACCTTCTTCGATCTCAGAAAACGAGAAAAAGGCGCTTCTGCTCAACATTTTAGCTCACGTCAAAATCCATTCGACGATCGACGAAGCTCCGAAATTCGAGAATGCGAAAGCGTTTGTTCCCTATGCAGATCCGAACAAAATCGCCCTGGACAGCGAGAAAAAAAGTGTAAAGATCCTGAGCCCGAACATCAGCATCGACGTAAACTTCTTCAGAGAAGCTCTTTTCATGAAACAGCTTCATGAAAAGCTGCCGAAAGTGAAATTCAACTATCTCATCTATCTCGGCGACCGCCACGGAATGTGGAAACTTCCGAAAGAATACGTCCGCTGGTCTGTTTCGATCGACGATCCTTTCTCAGTCACAGACAAGATACGCGGCGCGATCAAGCTCATGCCGGAAGAAGGTTACTTCGTCATTACGCGGCGCAACGAGAATGTGATAATGGTCAGAATGGATGAATTGAGCAGTAAAATCAAGAAAGATCTTGATTCGATCCCGGAATATGATGCGAAAAACGCTTATCTCGTCCAGCTCAAAAAGGATTATCCCGACAAAACCTACTTCTTTGATCCGATCAAGAAGACGATGTTCCGCAAATACGATACTCCTGTCGACTGGCGGACTGCCGAACAGGTCGAGAACAACCTTGCAGCTTTTGTCATTGACGAGGAAGATCCGGTCAGGGCAAGAATGCTCTCCTACTCTCTTTTCATCTCTGATGACGCACGGATCTCAGACCACGAAAAAGGGTTTGCGGATACGATTTTCGCAGTCCTCAAAAACGATTCGACCGTCTTCGTTCCGGAAAAGCAAAAAGAGCTGTTCATGACTCCCGAAGACGTGAAAGAGGCTAAAATCAAAGCCGACTACAAGGCACGCGGCCTCAATCCAGACGGAACGGTCCCTACCAAAAAGAAATGAACGATTCAGCTTACATTCCTCTGTATTCGGTGCTCCGGCCCGAAACTTTCGATGAAGTCGTAGGTCAGCAGAATGTAATCAAGTTATTGAAATCATTCCTCAAATCAGGTTTTCTGCCGTCAATGGTCTTCTACGGCCCGCCCGGAACAGGAAAAACCACTGTCGCAAGGATAGCAGCCGGGCTTTATGGCGCAAAACTCTATAAATTTTCAGCAGTTACCGACAGTTCAGCCGACATAAAGAAAATCCTTTACAAAGACCGTGAATCGGTTTTTGTGGATAAACAGATCGTCTTTATCGACGAGATCCACCGATTCAACAAGGCGCAGCAGGATATTTTCCTCCCGATGATCGAAAACGAAGGAATTATTTTTATCGGCGCTACGACCGAAAATCCGTCGTTTTATGTCAACAACGCGCTCCTTTCACGTGCCAGAAGCGTCCGTTTCTCGAAAATTTCAGTTTCCGACATAATCAAAGTCCTGCACAAAGCCAATGATTATCTAAAAGCCGAAATCGACGACGAACTCCTTGAAATCATGGCGAAAGAGGCTTCGGGCGATGTCAGGATCGCAGTTTCGATAATGGAAAGCGCGTTTCACCTTAGCGGAGGCGGCAAAATCACGCGGGAAAACGTGATGGAACTTGTCGAAAACCCCAACCAGTACGACAAAACGGGAGATTTCCACTACCGCACGATCTCGGCTTTTATCAAAAGTCTCCGCGGAAGCGACCCGGACGCCGCGCTTTACTACCTGATCAAAATGATCGAATCGGGCGACAACCCGCTTTTTCTGCTTCGGAGAATGATAATTTTCGCTTCAGAAGACGTAGGAAACGCCGATCCGAGGGCGCTTGAACTCGCAGTCGCGGCGCTTCAGGCATTTCAAGCTGTAGGATATCCCGAAGGAAAGATAATTTTAGCGCACATCGTCAACTACCTTGCGACCGCCCCGAAAAGCAACGCAAGTTACATGGGACTTCACGCAGCGGAGGATTATTTCAAGGAAAATCCGACACTTGAAATACCGAAACATCTCATCAACGACTCCTCTTTCGCTCCCGGCGAAGAAAAAGGCGACTACAAATATCCGCACGACTACGAAAACCACTGGGTCGACCAGCGCTATTTCCCGGGAGATGTCGAGCCGCCTCAGTTCTACAAGATGAAAAACATCGGCTACGAAGCCAAAATCAAAGAATATTGGGAAAAAATCAAAAATAAAAGTTGAGTTATTCTCAAAAAGTGCCAAAATCACCTGATTTTTAGGTTTTTGTTCAATTGAAATGAGGTAAAAAAATGGGACAGACATTTGCTGAGAAGATTTTTTCGAAAATGGCGGGAAGACCGGTCGTTCCGGGAACTATCCTGACTATCAGACCGGACCACGTTCTTACGCATGACAACAGCGCGGCGATCTATTCCACCTTCAAGAAAATGGGTGGAAAAAAGGTCGATGATCCGAATCAGATCCTGATAATTCTCGACCACATCGTGCCGGCTGCAAACGAAAAGGCGGCAACGAACCACCAGACTGTAAGACAGTTCGTCAAAGAACAGGGAATAAAGAATTTCTACGACTGCGGACGCGGAATCTGCCATCAGGTCACGGTCGAAGAAGGTTTTGCGCTTCCAGGCAAATTCATCGTCGGAAGCGACTCCCACACTGTAACCTACGGCGCTCTCGGAGCATTCTCGACAGGAATCGGCAGAAGCGAATCGGCAGGGATCTGGGCGACTGGCGAAATCTGGCTCAAGGTGCCGGAATCAATGAAGATCGTCCTCAAAGGAAAGCCGAAACCATATGTTTCGTCAAAAGACGTTCTCCTTCACATCGCAGGACTCATCAAAGTCGACGGCGCCCTCTACAAAAGTGTTGAATTTTCAGGCGACTACATTGAAAACATCGAACTTGCAGACAGACTCGTCTTCACGAATATGTCGGTCGAGATCGGCGCGAAAAACGGATACATGGCGCCCGACGAGAAAGTTTTCAGCTTTCTCGAAAAACACGGGATCCCGCGTGATGCCTACACTCCGATCTATCCCGATGCAGATGCCGAATACGCAGAAACTCTTGAGATCGACGTTTCTAAGATCGAACCGATGGTCGCAATGCCGCACACGGTAGACAACGTCAGCAAAGTCAGCAATATGCACGATGTCAAAGTCAATCAGGTGCTTATCGGAACATGCACGAACGGCAGGATCGAAGACTTCAGGATCGCCGCTGAGATACTCAAAGGTCAACATGTCGCGAAAGAGACGAGACTACTCATCCTTCCGGCAAGCTCGGACATCTACCTCAAGGCAATGGAAGAAGGACTTTTCAAAATTTTCGTCGAAGCGGGCGGAATGATCCTGAACCCAGGCTGCGGACCGTGCCTCGGCGCACATGAAGGCATCATGGCTCCAGGCGAAATCACCGTCAGCACCGCAAACCGCAACTTCAAAGGAAGAATGGGCTGCAACCAGTCCGAAATCTACCTCGCAAGCCCGGCAACAGCCGCTGCGACCGCGATAAAAGGCTTCATCTGCTCCCCGACAGACCTTTAATTTTTAATTTTAATGGAGTTATAAATCATGAGCGAAATCATCCTTTCAAACAGAGTTTTGAACATGACCGAATCAGCCACTCTGGCTATGACAAACAAAAGCCGTGAACTTAAAGCGCAGGGCATCGATGTCATCAGCCTGAGCATAGGTGAACCCGACTTCAATACACCCGTATCGGCAAAACAGGCAGCAATAGATGCCATCAACAACAACGATACGCACTACCCGCCCGTTCCAGGCACACCGGCACTGCGCAAAGCAATCGCCGCAAAACTGAAACGCGACAATGGTCTCGACTATAAAGAAACCGAAATCCTTGTTTCGAACGGCGCGAAACAGGCGATCAACAACACGCTGCAGGCAATACTCAACGACGGCGACGAAGTCATCATCCCCGCTCCGTTCTGGGTATCCTATCCTGAAATGGTAAAACTGAGCGGCGGCGTTCCGGTCATCGTCAAGAGCGATATGGCCCACGACTTCAAAATAACCGCAGAGGATCTTGAGAAGGCTATCACCCCGAAGACTAAAGCCCTGCTCTTCAACACGCCGTGCAACCCGAGCGGCAGCGTTTTCACAAAGGCTGAACTTTCGGCTATTGCCGAAGTGCTGAAAAAATATCCGAATATCATCGTTATTTCCGACGAAATCTATGAGTTCATCCAGTACGAGCACAAACACGAGAGCATGGGTCAGTTCGACTTCCTGAAGGATCGTCTCGTCATCGTCAACGGCGTTGCGAAAGGTTATGCAATGACCGGCTGGAGAATCGGATATATCGCAGCTCCGGAGGCTATCGTCAAAGCTGCCAACAAGATCCAGGGACAGATCACTTCCGGTATCTGCACGATCGCACAGGCAGCGGCAGTTAAGGCTCTTGAGCTTTGCCCTGAGAACTCTGAAGAGATCAGAAACATGATGAAGGCTTTCCGCGAGCGCCGCGACACCGTCGTTAAGATGATGAACGAAATTCCTGGCGTAAAATGCAACACCCCGGCAGGCGCATTCTATGTCTTCCCCGATATGAAGTATTATTTCGGCAAAACCGACGGCGAGACCGTCATCAAAGGCAGCGACGACCTCTGCATGTGGCTGCTTTACAACGCTCATGTAGCATGCGTAGCCGGAGAATCCTTCGGTAACGGCGACTGCATCCGCATCTCCTACGCGACCTCGCTGGACAAACTGGTCGAAGCAATAAGAAGAATCAAAGAAGCACTGACTAAGCTTCATTAATTTCATTTTTTTTCATATTTTCTCTTTTTATCTGCAAAAAAAGTCCCTTTAAGTTTGCATTTTGCTTATATATCAATATATTTTAGGCGTTTGTTTGCTTAAACGGAGAAAAGCATGAGACATTCGAAATTTTTTATCCTTTTGACATTGTTCGTTTTTTCCTTTGTAACACTTTCCGCACAGGAAGCTGCTGAAGAACAGAAACCGGCAGAACAGCCTGCTCCTGCTGCTGAAGAGCAGAAACCGGCGGAACAGCCTGCGCCTGCTGCTGAAGAGCAGAAACCCGCGGAACAGCCCGCTCCTGCTGCCGAAGAACAGAAACCTGCTGAACAGCCCGCTCCTGCTGCTGAAGAGCAGAAACCGGCGGAACAGCCTGCTCCTGCTGCTGAAGAACAGAAACCTGCTGAACAGCCTGCTCCTGCTGCTGAAGAACAGAAACCTGCTGAACAACCTGTTGCACAGCCTGCTCCGACAAAAGCCGAAGAACCCAAACCGGCTGAAAAACCTGCTGCACAGCCTGCTCCTGCAAAAGCTGAAGAGCAGAAACCTGCAGAACAACCCGCTGCGGCAAAAGCAGAAGAGCCCAAACCGGCTGAAGAACAACCTGCTGAAGATGCAGCTGCCAAGAAAGACGACAGCAATGAAAAAATGATAAGGGATATCGAAAAACGATTCTGGAAAGGCGAGGTCGCGAACATCGGCGCGAACGAGATCATCTCTCCCTACAACAGCGCAGGTCTCGCAGCCGGTGTCAAATTGATGGATGACGCCCTTTACCTCGTTATCACTCCGAAATTTTCGATGCACTTCGACAAACTTATAAAAGAGCCGGTCAGCGAGAAAGAACTTGACCTCATTTTCGGATTTCACGTTCCGCTCAATGTCAGACTTGTCAACACAGACATCAACAACAATGACCACAGCATCCGCTTCAGAAGTGAAGACTGGGATGAGTGGCAGGATTACCTCAAGATCCTCAGATACTTCCAGATAGGAACTTCCGAAGACAACCTTTACCTGTCGATCGGCAGCAACTTCGCTCAGACGATCGGTCACGGAACGATCCTCAAACGCTACATCCCGAACCACGACTCGACGTTTTCGACCATGTCGGCGAAACTCAACTGGTATTTCGACTACGGCGGTTTCGAGGCACTTCTCGGCGACGTAGCGAGAGGAAACATCTTCGGCGGCATCGTATTCCTGAAACCTTTCTCCGCAATCGGGAACTACCATGCAAGAAGCGCTTCGTTCGGATACTCTTTCGTAGGCGACAGAAGCGCTCCGACAAAGCTGAAATATGAAAAATACTACGATTACGATCCCGATGACTATCTCAACGGAAAAGACAACAGACTTCCGAGGATCGCAGTCGACTCCAAAGGCCGTCCTATAATCGAAGACGACGAGTTCCTCTACATGCAGGGTATCGACTTCGAGATCAAACTTTTCAAGAACGAAAAAGTCGACATCAAGACTTTCGCCGACTATTCATGGTTCAAGACTGACTTCGTGAAAGGCGGTTTCACCTTCGGTCTTCTGGGAAGATTCAACCTCGACGACAAGAACCAGCATGCGATCAGAATCCAGCTTGAAGGAAGAGCTCACCATGACTCTTATATGCCCTCTTTCTTCGATACTTTCTACGATATCGAACGTATAGAGATGATGACCAACATCTTCGGAGCGAAGAACTTCCAGCCCGACGGACGCTCGAAATACTGGCACCTCATGAACGATTCGGACGACAAGTTCGTAGGATCATTTTACGGAGAGTTCAGCTACAGCTTCAGGACTTGGATATCCCTTTCGCTCGGATACGAAAAACTTCCCGACTCCTCATCGCTTTTCGCACACCTCGAGCTTCCTGACCTCTGGATCGTAAAGATGATGGTCACCTACTACAAACGCGGCTTCGGCAGCGCAAAGGAACTCTTCTCCGACAGCCACGTAAGCTCTCTTTTCAGAGGCGTCATCAGATTCCAGATCCTTCCGTTCCTCTACATCAACGGTTACGCCGGCAAACACTGGAGTTTCTGGAATGCAAAGAACCCGCGTCCGCATGACAACCTCGAAGGCCACTACGTTTCATCCTGGGATCTCGGTGCCGATGTAGAATTCGGCTGGGAATGGGGCAGATCCGGAAAAGAAGACAAGAAAGCCGACAAGAAAGCAGATAAAAAAGCTGACAAGAAAGAAGAAAAGAAATAACTCCTTACGAAGAGGAAAACTTGAATAAAATCAAAATATTATCGTTAATTTTCATTCTGTTTCAGTTATTTGCCGCATGTTCTTCGGCAGACAACAAGACAATAAGCGATGAAAGAAAAAGCGACGGTCACTACCAGCTCGGTCTTGCAGCACTGAATCAGGGCGACTACATCAAGGCAAAGCGCGAAATCATGCTTGCGATCGAAGCTGCGCCGGATCTTCCGCAGTATTACAACACGCTCGGTCTCGTTTTCATGATCGAACATGACGACAAAAAGGCTGAGGAAAACTTCAGGCAGGCACTGAAAATCGATAAAAAGTTCACCGACGCGCGCAACAATTTGGGAGCGCTCTACCTCGAGCAAAAGCAGTTTGACAAGGCTCTGGAGGAGTTTCAGGCGGTTCTTTCAGACACGATGTATCCGCGTCCTCACTACGCCGAAACCAATATCGGTATCGTTTACAGAATGCAGAAAAAATACGATCTGGCGAAACAGCACTTCGAAGCAGCTCTTAAAATGCGCGGAACATACTTCGAGCCTTACAAACAGATGGGACTCATGTATGACGAGCAGGATATGCACGAGCTTGCCGCAGAAAACTACAAAAAGGCGATCGAATACTTCCCGTTCTGCGTCGAAGCTTTATATCGCGGCGCTCTTAAAATGTATATGCTGAAAAACGAAGAACTCGGGGAAAAATATCTCCGCAGCTGTCTCGAAGTTCAGGCAATCAACACGAAGGAAGTTTCTATTCCATTCCTGAACGAATGCGTAGACCTTGCGAAAAAATTAGGGGTAACAGCCGAAATAGAACGCAAAAAACCTGAAAAGAAGCAGCAGATAGAATCGGTAAACTGATGTATATTGTCCAAGGAACGATAACCTATAAAAAATCTCACGGAAACGGATTTTTCCATACCATTTCCAAAGAAGGCGAAACGTTCCGCTTTTTCTCGAAGAAGGACAATTTCTCACTTTTCGAGAACTGCGAAGTGGTCCTCAGCAGAAAGAACAACACATACTTTCTCGACGATTTCGTTTCTCTTGAAGATGTTGCTCCCCTGCGCAGGAATCCCGGGAATTTCATCGCCGCTTCATGGCTTGCCGAACTCGCCCACTCTTTCACGATGCCGGATGAACCTGAACTCGAATTTATTCAGAAGTGCCGCTCAGCACTCATGACTGATTTCGATTCAAAAGCACTCGATTCGATAGAGAACGACTACTGCGCGGTTTCTGGTCTTCCAAGCAGCGAAAAAAAGGAGAATCTTCTTTCCGACTATTTTTCGAATTCGCTCAACATACGTAAATCATTATTAAATCAACTTAAAATGAGAGGAAACGCATGATAACTCTTCCAAAACTCGATTTTGCAGAACTCGAGAAAAAACTCACCTCTTTTTTAGTTTCCGAAATCGGAAAAACAGGGCTTAAAAAGGCGGTTCTCGGGCTCTCCGGCGGACTTGACAGCGCACTTGTAGCTGCCCTTGCGGCGAGAGCTTTAGGCAAAGAAAACGTCACAGGAATCCTCATGCCATACAAAACTTCAAGCGTAAAAAGCATTGAAGACGCCCTCAAAGTTGTTGAAAATACCGGAATAAACAGCCTTAAAATCGAAATTTCGGCCGTTGTTGACACTTTTGCAGCAAACAACATGACGAACCCCGATTTTTCTAGAAAAGGAAGACTCGGAAACATCATGGCGAGAACGAGAATGATGACCCTTTTCGACTTTTCTGCTGCAAACGGCGCGATCGTCCTCGGTACCGGTAACAAAAGCGAAATCGAACTCGGCTACTTTACGATGTTCGGCGACGGCGCTTCGGCGATAAATCCGATCGGAAGCCTCTACAAAACCGATATTTTCGAATTTGCACGCTATCTCGGACTTCCGGCGAGCGTAATTGAAAAAGCTCCGAGCGCAGATCTTTTCGAAGGTCAGACAGACGAAGGCGAGATCGGATACTCTTATATCCAGATGGATCCGGTCATTCACGCTGTTTCTGATCTGGGAATGAGCGAAGACGAAATAATCCGCGAAGGATTCGACGAAAAACTCGTCAGATTCGTAAACAAGCGGATAAATTCAATGAAATACAAAAGAAAAGTTCCCATAATCGCTATTATTTGACGGAGATTTCAATATGAGAAATCTGATGCTGAAAATGGTTCAGGAAAATGTTATTTCTTCGGAAAACGCAAATAAGATCCTGAAAATGAAAAAAAATGTCGATCCTATCTGGTTTGCCCTTTCCAAAGGGATGATCGACGAAAGAAAACTTGCGAAATTCTATGAAAAAGAGGGCTATCCCGTAATGCTCGACGAGAAAAAAGGGTTCATGTCCGACGACTTTTTCGCAAGATTTTTCACTCCCGACGTGATAACGAAGCTCCTTGCCCTTCCCGTTTCATTCAGAAAAGAAACGAAAGAAATCCTTATCGGCTTCATAAATTCGGCGCTGATAAACCAGACGAGAGAGACTATTCTTAAAATTTTCCCCGGCTTCAACATCAATTTCATCCATATTCCCGCCTCTACTTTCAAAAGGATCGCGGCAAAACATTTCCTTTTCGACATCGACCGCTTCACCTCAGTTCTGCTGCAGCTTGAGCCGAACAACGAACTCTTTTCCGACAAAGCCGTCAAGATAATGACGACCAAAAAGAAACTGAAAGAGATTTCCGAACAGATTTTCACTCTCGAACTCGAAAACGGCGAATCGGTAATTTTCAAGGAAGAATCCATGACGAGCCGCTTCCCGCTGAAATCGCTTTCCACTTTCAAGGAGCTTTTCACGAGGAATTACACCGAATTCGTTCCGGAAACACTGATGAACTCGCTAAGCCACACAGAAAAGATCCTTCTTTTCACGAATATCGGCATCAAAAAAAGCGACAAAGTCGTTCTTGTCGCATCCGACGACACAAAACGACTCTTCTTTATGATGATAAATCCGAAGACAGACAGAGATCAGATCGAATTTATGGCGAAATAATCAGTTTTCGCTTATAGGATCCACATCATAAGTTACCGTTATTCCGGATTTTTTTTCTATTTTCCACAGACATTTTCTGATTGCGGCAGCAACTTTTGCGTTCTTAGGGAAAGAAATCGAAATATTTTTTCTGAAACGGTTCTGGATTTTTGAAAGCATCGGTTCAGAAGGAGGATAGACCATGACATCTTCAAGCGAAGCGTTTTCAACAAAATCGTTAATCATTTCATAGCATTTATCTGCGAATTCATCGGTTTTTTCTTCGTCATTACCTGAAATCCTTACGGTTATCATCCTTGTAAACGGCGGGAATCCGAGCTGTTCGCGCCACGAAAGCTCTTCGTTTATGAAACCTTCGTAGTCATTGTGCTCTATGTAGTCCCAGATGTAGTGGTCAGGATATATCGTCTCGGCGAACACGCGCCCTTCGACTCCGAATCTTCCGGCGCGGCCTGCAACCTGGGTTATCTGCTGAAAACACTTTTCGGAAGCTCTCGGATCGCGGAACCCGAGAAGATAATCAGCGAATTTTATTACTACATTTCTTAATTTCGGAAAGTTGTGCCCCTTCGAGATCATAACGGTCCCGACAATAATCTGATACTTGTTTTCTGAAATATCCTTCACGGCTTTGTCAAAAGAAGCCGCGCTACCGAGAGAGTCTCTGTCGAACGAAAGCGCATTTGCTCCCGGGAAATAACCTTCGACCGCTTCAAACAGTTTTTCGATGCCTGTCCCCTCAAACACGAGCTTTCCGCCGCATGTTCCGCACTGTTTCGGACTTACGCCGAATCCGCAGTGGTGACAGACCAGCTTATCCTTTTTTTTGTGGTAGATGAGAGCGGTCTTGCAGTTCGGACACTTCACTATAGCGTTACATTCAGCACACCGTGCGATCGTCGCAAAGCCGCGCCTGTTCAGGAAAAAGAGACTCTGATCGCCGTTCTTCAGCGAATCGGAGACGATGTCTACCAGATCGGACGGAATATACAAATCGCCGCGATAGGCAAAAGTTTTTATTTCGGGAAGCGGTTTATTGTTAGCCCTTTCTCTAATGATTTCAAGATGATACTTACCGTTCAAGGCATTGAGCCACGAATCTCCGGAAGGTGTTGCACTTCCCGCAACAACCGGAATTTTCATGGCAGCGGCCTTCATCACTGCGACATCCCTGGCGTGATAGTAAGGCGGCTCGAAATTTTTGAAACTGCCGTCGTGCTCCTCGTCAATAACGATGAGACCTATGTCGAAAAACGGATAAAGAACGGCTGAACGCGTCCCGACGATGATAGAAGCGTGTCTGTTGATCGCGCAGTAAAGAGCTGAAAACCTCTTTTTTTTGGTTACGGAACTGTGAAGAATCACCCCCGGCGACCCTATTCTTCCGACAAGATGCTGCAGCGTTCTGGTCGTAAGCCCTATTTCGGGAACAAGATAAAGGATCTGTTTTCCCTTCTTTATCACATCGCGGCAGAGTTCGGCAAAGACCTCGCTTTTTCCGCTTCCGGTAACTCCGTAAAGCAGAACAGGCCTGAAATCTTTCTTTTCCCAGCGGGCAAGAACGGAATCCACTACGCGCTTCTGCGATGGATTGAGCTCAGTTTCAGGCAGTTTCCCGGCTTTGCAGAGGACGTTCAGATGCTTTTCCGGAGAAGTTTCTCCTATCAGCGCATTGTCGGAACCTATAAGCGGCAGAAAAATCTGCTTTAGAAGTTTGTGGAACGGAAACATGTAGTAATCGGCGACCCATTTCAGAAAATCGGTCTCCCGCCTGTCTGCAAAAACAGGACTCGAACAGATCCTGCCGAGAATCGGCTTGACCTTCCTTTCATCGAGGTCAGAGGGAAGTTCATCATAAAAATCTTCAATGATTCCCCATATTTTCATATTTTTCAACTCAATTTCGACACAATCGCCTTTTACACAATTAAGAAAAGGAGGGTTTTTGTAGAAAAGCAGTGAAATTCCCGGACGCGGGACTGCCACAAGGGCGAATTTTCGAGGATCGGCGCTCACTTCTGCTTATATTCGTCTCTTAAAAAAATCCATTCGCCCTGCAAAGCGCCGTTTTTGAAAAATTTTATATTTCCAGGAAACGCAAGAGGCAGCCTGCTTCTGTGATAATCTGAAAAAATATAGGTTTCATCCCCGATCCTGAGTACCGCCGGACGCATGGACTCTTTCGAAAGTTCGAGGACGTTAGCCTCCGTAAAACGTTTGTCTTTTCCTATCGCAAAAACCGCACTGCCGTCGGCCTCGGATGCACTTATAGTCGATACTTCGGTGTTGATTCCCGCTGCATGAATGGCTCCTGAAACCGATTTTGCCGAAACTGCAAGCGATTCCGGGGCACTTTTGTCGGCAGAAAAGAAGAAAAGTTTGAGAAAAAGCGGCATTTCAGCCATTTTGATTTCCGTTTTTTCCCCTTTTTCCGTTTTAGTCAGGATCTTTTTCGCCTTATCGAATTCAAGTGAAACCGGATTGTTTTCAGCATCCACGCCGTGAATCGCTATATTATGATCAGGAATATAGAGAGAATCCGTCATTTTCGTTATCATCTCGGAAGGAGAAATCATTGACAGGATCAAAAATGCAAAAATAAATTTCAAAACTCTACCTCGCAGGAACTATCTTGAAAAACGTTCGCGCTCTTCGCGTTCTTCGGCCTCTTTCTTGCACTCAATGCAAAGCGATGCGACAGGACGCAGTTTGAGACGCTCGAAACTGATATCGCAGCCGCATGATTCACAGACACCGTATTCGCCGATATCCATTTTATGCAGCGTTTCGCGTATTTTGTTGATGAGTTTTCTGTCTCTGTCCCTCATGCGGAGCTGTCTGTTGCGCTCCTCCATGAAATTGGCCTGATCCGCCTCGTCGCCGTGGAATGTTTCGGAATCGTTGCGCATGGACTCCATTTCGCCCATTTTTTCGCGGTTCCGTTCTTCGATCTCTGCAAGTTCTTTGTTGAGCAGATCTCTGATGTAGCTCAACTGTTCGGCCGTCAGCATGGTTTCCTCCTACTTTTCTTTGAGAAAAATCTTGTTTTCAAGGATGTTCTTCCCGACAGAACCCGGCTCGATCTCGCCTACTTCGAGCGAAGATTCGAACAGAGTCTCATCTTTGTCGGTGATGCCGTAAACATACAGCGTGTAGCTGTGATGCGTTATCTCGTAAAGGTAAAAATCTGAAAATTTGTTGTCGCAGTCATGCTCGTCGGATACGGTGTAGCCTTCATCCGAAACAAGTTCTGCTTTGACTCTGGTTATTCCGGCCGTCTCGCAGGAATCGATGCTTTTGCTGTCGAACTCCCATGAAACCTTCATATCGGAAACGAGAACGACTCTGTAATCGTTGATGTTGACCTTTTTGTTCTGACCGTGACCTGATACGAATTCGGGAATTTCGTAAATGACACGGCTTTCGTTCTTGACCGATTTTCTGTAACCGCGGAAGGTAGCCGTATAGGTCGGGTCAGGCGAAATATTTATCACTTCAAGCTGACCTGCGCTGCACGGGATCTGAAAATTCTCCATTTTCACATCTTCGCCCCAGATGACCGCCGAAACGGGTTCACCTTCAGAAAGCATGTCGAGGGCCATAAGTGAAAGGTTGTATTTACCGCAGTCAGAAGGTTCCCACTTGAAAATCATTCCGCCCTGATAAGCCGCCATTCCGACATTTATTTCTGTGTCACCGCTAACTTCAGTCTTCGCCGCACCGTAGCTCTGCCACATATTGTCCTTGCTGAGAAGAACGACCGAAACATAGTAGGAATCCTTGTCGATGATAAGGCTCATTCCCTGTTCCTGAGCATCGCACATAATCTTCTTCTCTCTGATTTTGCGCTGTTCGGAATCGTAAATAGTAACTAAAAAATGATCCGCAAGATAAGTCTGGCAGGTTCTGCCCTCTTCGAGCGTGTAGGAAATTTTCAGTTCCGCGGTTTCGTGTTTGGAATCGGAACAGCCGAGAACAAGCGCCGCAAGCAGCATGAAAAAGAATATCTTCATAGTGACCTCCTAAAAAAACTGCGATATTATACGGAAAGAGCAGCTTATTTCAATAAAAACATCATATTATATATCAACATAAATAAAATATCCTGCCGGCTCAGCAGAAATCGGAAAAACGTTCCTCTTCACCATGTTTTTTTTGACTTCAAAAAACTATTTTGGTAACTTCCCGCGGTTTTTAGTTTATCAATTTTCTCAGGAGGAAACAATGGCAAAGTTAATTCAAGTGGTTATCGCAGTTTTGGTTCTTTATGTCGGCTGGTGTGTAGCACAACCCTTCATTCTCAAGTATAAGGTAACAAAGGCTGTAGAAAACATCGCGCAGTATGCAACGATACATTCTGAAGATGAAACCATCAGAGAATTTGACAACAGAGTCAAACAGGATCTCGGTGCAAAACTCGACACGACGAAAACGACGAAAGACGGCACGAGAGGCGGACTTCACCTCGAAAAAGACGAAGATACAAAACAAGTCAATGCGACCTTCGTTTACTTCGACGAACTGAAGATTTTCGGCCAGAAAGTCAAAGATTTTGAATTCGTGATCTATAAAGAAGCTGCCAAAGTCGACAAAATGTTTTAAGGGAGAACACTTTGAAAAGAGAAAGCATAAACGTCAGAAAAGTTCTGCTTAACGAAACAGAAATGTCGAAAATCATTGACAGAATGGTTTACGAAATGATCGAGCACTTAAGCCTTCTCAAAAACGTGGCAATCGTCGGGATCCGTACGAGAGGCGTGATCCTCGCAGAAAGGCTCATCAAAAAAATAGAAGAAAAAGAGAACGTTAAACTCGCGACCGGAACCATCGACATCGCGCTTTACAGAGACGACTTCTGCAAAGGTCTCTCTTCGCCGAAAACAGGTCCGTCGGTACTCAACTTCGACCCCGAGGAATACCACATCATTCTCGTTGACGACGTAATGTATACCGGAAGAACGGTCAGAGCGGCAATCGAAGCCATCATGGACTACGGCAGACCGAAATCGATAAAATTCGTTTCTCTCATTGACAGAGGCTGGCGTGAACTTCCGATCCACCCCGACATCGTCGGCAAAGTCATCGAGACCGAGCCTGAAGACAAAGTCGCCGTTTTCTTTAAGGAAACCGACGGCGAAGACAAAGTTGTTCTTGGATAAACCGGAGAAAAACAATGAAACATCTTCTTGGAATCGAAAATCTTAATAAAGATCAGATCATGAATATCCTCGAAACGGCGGTAAGTTTCGCGGAGATCAACCAGAGGCAAATCAAAAAGGTGCCGACACTGAAAGGCAAAACGATCATCAACTTCTTCGCAGAACCTTCGACCAGAACGAGAACTTCGTTCGAAGTCGCAGAAAAACGTCTCAGCGCCGACACATACAACATCGCAGTTTCGGGAAGCGCGATACAAAAAGGCGAAACCCTTGCCGACACCGCTCTCAACCTTCAGGCGATGGGTCCAGACGCGATGGTCATCAGACACTCGGTTTCGGGAACGCCGCAGCTGCTCACCGAGATCATGGACTGCTCGATAATCAACGCAGGCGACGGATTCCACGAGCACCCCACCCAGGCTCTGCTTGACGCCTACACTATCTGGCAGAGAAAAGGCGGATTCGAAGGTCTCAAAGTTGCGCTTTTAGGCGACATTTACCACAGCAGAGTCGCAAGATCGAACATCTACCTTCTCAACAAGATGGGAGCGCACGTTTCGATTTCGGGTCCCGGAACAATGCTTCCGAAAGAAGTCGAAAAGATGGGTGTAACAGTTGAAAAACTGCCGAAATACGCTGTTCAGGATGCCGACATCGTCATGATGCTCAGAGTCCAGAACGAACGCGCAAGCAACCTGCTCTACCCAGATGTCAGAGAATATTCGAGATACTTCATGCTCACTCCCGAACTCCTTAAACTCGCAAAGAAAGATGCTCTCGTAATGCATCCGGGACCTGCGAACAGAGGCGTTGAGATCGATGACGTCGTCATGGACGGCGAACAGTCGGTAATCCTTGAGCAGGTATCAAACGGAGTAAATGTCAGAATGGCTGTTCTTTATCTTCTTCTCGGAGGGTCGGACAAATGAAATTAGTTGTTAAAAACGGAACGGTTGTCAATCCGCTTGTCGGAAAGACCGAAAAAACTTCAATAGTTATAGAAAACGGTGTTGTAACGGAAATTACCAAGAATCCTGACACAAAAGATGCCGAAGTCTTTGATGCCGACGGTCTTTTCGTCGCTCCCGGCTTCATTGACATCCATGTCCACTTCAGAGATCCCGGCTTCGAATACAAAGAAGACATCATTTCCGGTCTCGAAGCTGCTGCGGCAGGCGGATTCACATCAGTCTGCACAATGCCGAACACGAAACCGGCAGCGGACAACGTAGAAACTATCCGCTATATGTATGAACGCGCTTCGAAAGGAAACGGCGTAAAACTCTATCCTATCGCTGCGGCTACGAAAGAGCTCAAAGGCGAGTCTCTTGCTCCGATCGGAGAACTTGCGGAAGGCGGTGCGATCGCGATAAGCGATGACGGCAGACCGATCCAGAACACAGACCTTCTCAAAAGAGTCATGGAATACGCGTCTACTTTCGACATGATGTACGTTTCGCACAGCGAGGATCTTTACCTTTCAGAAACTGCACAGATGAACGAAGGCTACTACTCGACGGTTTACGGCATGACGGGATGTCCCGTTGTCGGTGAAGCATCGCAGATCGCACGTGACTGCATGATGGCTGAATATCTTAAGCTCCCGATCCACATCGCTCACGTCAGCGCGGCTCTTTCAGTCGATATAATCAAGTTCTTCAAGGAGCGCGGCGCAAAAATCACGGCCGAGACGGCTCCGCACTACATCACACTGACCGACGAAGCTCTCGGCGGATTCGACACGAACACAAAAATCAACCCGCCGCTGCGCAGCGAAGCAGACAGACTTGCAGTCATCAAAGCTCTCAAGGACGGCATAATCGATGCGATCGCGACTGACCACGCTCCCCACCACCAGAGGGAAAAAGAGGTCGAGTTCAACAACGCTCCGTCGGGCATCGTCGGCCTCGAGACGGCTCTCCCGCTCGTCCTCAAACTTTACCACGATAAAGAACTCTCGATTGAAAGAATAGTCGAACTTTTCACTGCAGGATACAAAATCATGGGTCTTGAAGGCGGAAAAATCGAAGTAGGAGCTCCTGCCGACATCACTGTTTTCGATCCTGCTTACCAGTGGACAGTTGACAAAAACATGTTCAAATCGAAAAGCCACAACACTCCTTTCCACGGTTTCCACGTAAAAGGAGCAGTATCGGCTACCATCGTGAACGGTAAAATAATTTATTCCAGAGACTTTTAATGAGCGCCGTAAAGACAAGAATCTATTCTTCTTTTGATGATATCGAATCTGCGGCTCTGCAGGAATTCAAAAAAGAGTGTTTTTACTTCACCGGCGAAGATGTCAAAAACCACGATTTCTGGCAGCAGTTCTTCAATCTTTTCTTCATCTACCACTTCGATACCGGCAACAGGACGACTCTTGCCGAAAAGCGCGAACTGGAAAAGGCGCGTATCATGCTTTTCTCCCCTTCCCTTTTCTCGCGGCTCAAAGGCGAGGACTTTTTCAACGAAGAAAAACTGAATCTTTCGGAAGACGAAGAAAACAGCCTTACATGGTACAAAGAACGCGACTTTATCCTCTCATATTTTCACGAAAAAGAGGACGGGATCCACTTCGTTGAAAGCCGCTCGTCGCTGCTTATCCCGCAGAAAGCTGCATCTTTTTTCAAAAAGCTGAGAACGACAATGAATGAGAACCATTACTTCCCTTCAAAAAACTATCTCCACCTTCTCATAGCGATCCTCATGCTGAAAAAAGAACGCTTCGCAAGTTCCAAACTTTACAATCCGTACCAGTTCGAAGAGATAGAAAAGCTTCATCTTTACTACAACAAATTCGCTGATTTTATTATCTAAATTCCGCATACGGAGGTACTATGCCCGAACTTTACGATGTTGCCGTCATCGGCAGCGGTCCGGCAGGAATGACAGCCGGGATCTATGCTTCACGCGCCATGCTCAAAACAATAATTTTTGAGAAAAACGCTTACGGCGGACTTATGGCGCTCACCGACAAACTTGAAAACTGGCCCGGCGAAAAGTCGATCGCGGGATACGAACTTGCCGAAAAAATGCACGCTCAGGCACTTGACCTTGGCTGCAAATTTGCTTCGGAAGAAGTTCAGAAAATCGAAAAAACCGGTGACAAACAATTTTCAATAAAAACAGCTTCCGGAAGTGAATTTTCTGCAAAAACGGTGATTTATGCGGCAGGTTCCGTTCCGCGCAAAGCCGGGATCCCGGGTGAAAAAGAGTTCACCGGAAACGGAGTAAGCTACTGCGCAGTCTGTGACGGAGCTTTCTACAAAGGGCTTAAAGTCGCAGTTTTAGGCGGCGGTGACAGTGCTTTGAAAGAGGCGCTATATCTCACTAAATTCGCAGAAAAAGTGACTATAATCCACCGCAGGGAAGAATTCAGAGCCGAAAAAATAACACAGAACGAAGTGCGCAGCAATCCGAAAATCGATTTTGTTCTCAACTCTGTAGCAGAAAAGATCGAAGGAAAGGATTTCGTCGAAAAAATAGTCGTTAAAAATGTCAAAACCGGCGAACTTTCTGAAATCGCAGTTGACGGCGTTTTTGTCTTTTTAGGCTACATTCCAGAAACAAAACCTGTCGAAGATCTTGTTAAACTTGCCGAAAGCGGGCACATAATTACAGATCCGGAGTGCAGAACTTCAACAGAAGGTCTTTTTGCAGCAGGCGATATCAGAGAAAAACTGGTACGTCAGGTTTCCACAGCTGTCGGAGACGGCGCGATCGCCGCAGTCGCTGCAGAACATTATTTGTCGAGATAACGGTCTACTTCAAAATATCAGCAATAAAATCGGTACCTTCAATTGAAGTTATCCTGCATTTGAGGAGAGAGCCCTCTTTTTCGTCTTCAAGGTTGGTTATTATCGTGATCCCGTCGATTTCAGGCGCCTGGTTCCAGCATCTGCCGACAGGGACCTTGAGTTCCGGATCTATCCCTTCGTAAAGCACTTCGACTTCTTTTCCGACAAACCGTTCGAGACTTTTTTCCATACACTCGTGAGTCGCCTTTTCGATCTCGGAGAACCTCGCATCGGCGGTCTTTGAAGCGACAGCGCGCATTTTGAATGATGCCGAAGACTCCTCTTTCGAATATTTGAACGCGCCGATATAATCGAAGAAACCCTTTTCGATGAATGTTTTCAGAAGTTCATGATCCTCTTTCTTCTCAGCCGGGAAAGATGAGATCACGGTCGTTCTTAGCAGGTAGTTTTCACCGAAGACATCTTTTATCATGTCGATCAAATTATAAATATCACGCTCCGTGTAGCGCCTGTTCATAGCTTTCAGCACCGTGCTTGAAATATGCTGGATCGGCACTTCGAGATAGTTGTGCATTTTTTTGCAGTCTCTTATCGTTTCAAGAAGCTCGCGGTCGATCCCTGACGGATAAAGGTACATCACTCTGAATTTGAAATTCCCTTTCAAAGCGTTGAGCGAGCGGATAAGAGCTTTAAGCGACGAATTTGTCTTCGAACCGTACTGAGTCGTATCCTGCGCAATGACAACGATCTCCTTGACTCCTGTCTTTATCAGGTTTTCAGCTTCGGCCAGAATGTCTTTCAGAGGACGCTCGCGGTACCTTCCGCGGATATGCGGGATCGAACAGTAAGCGCAGAAATTGTCACATCCGTCGGCGATTTTAAGGTAAGCAGTCCACGGCGAATAAGTGAGGACACGCCCCATCGAAGAGGTGTAAAGGAACTCGGATTTTCCCGTTTTTCCTTTGTAACCTTCGTTCCAATGCGCCGAAACTATCTTTTCAATATTCGGGATATCGTTCACGCTGAAAATGAAATCGGCTTCCGGCAGCATCTCGCCGAGATTCGGATAAAGCTGCGGCAGACATCCCATGACTGCGATCTTCGCCCCTTTCTTCAAACCGCCGTGAAGTTCGAAGAACGAATTGACCGACTCTTCCCTCGCGTCGTTGATGAAACTGCAGGTATTGAGAATGACAAGGTCAGCTTTGCCGGAAGTTTCGGCAACGGCCCACCCCTTATTTACAAACTGTGCTATGACGATTTCGGAATCGACCCTGTTTTTCGGACATCCCAAAGAGCAGCAGAACAACTTTTTTTTCATAATATCCCTCGTAAAACAACAAAAACCGCGCTTTATAGCACAAAATGAAAAAAAACCGAAATTATCGTTACGATTCGCCGCCATGTCATCGTTACGACGAAACGGCGTAACGACGTGACGACAAAAGTCCGGCGGCGTCGAAAAGAACGACATGACATTTGCAAAAAAATCCGTATACTCGCCGCGCTGTTTTTTGTTTTGCAGACAACCGGATCCCGTTTTGAGATGATTTGCAGGATTTTCGCAATATTCACAATACTTTTTCTCCCTCTTTTTTTCTTTGCCGATGAAGTGAAAGAAGAGGCAAAAAAAGAAAAATCTCCTGATGCAGCGGTAAAAGAAGAGAAAAAGGAGGATGAAAAAGACGAAAAAAAACTCGGATTCATCGCCTTTCCCATCGCGTTCTATTCAAGCGACACAAGTGCAGGTTTCGGCGCGTCGGCAGTGATCCACAAAGAACACTACAAAGACAGATTCGTAAGCAAATCCAATTCGCTCGCGCTCGTCTTTTTCTACACTTTGCGAAATCAGATGCTGAGTGCGAATGTCGGCAATCTCTACTGGGACAGCGCGAACTGGCACTGGAAAAGCAAACTCATTTTCAAAAAATACCCGACCGATTTCTACGGCATCGGAAACAACACGCCGAAATCGGACCACGAAGTTTTCGAGCCCTTTGTCTTCCAGTTCGAAAATTCGATCAACCGCAGAGTCTGGAAATCGTTCTACGCCGGGATATCGCTTACGCAAAGCTATCACAAGCTGCTGAAAGCAAAAAAAGAAAAACTTGCCGAAGCCTACTTCAAAAACCACAGGAAAAACGGATTTATCTCAGGAATCGGACTCAGACTGAGCTACGACAGCACAGACGATTCCTTCTTTCCGACGACTGGAAGCATGGCTGAAATCGTCTGGCAGTACCACCCTTTCTGGCTCGGCAGCCAGTACAGTTTTTCGAGAGTTTTCATCGACGGACGCACTTTCGTGAAAATCCCGATACCGAAATTTGAGTCCGTGCTGGGATTCCAGCTGGTATTTGAAGGGGTGAACGGCAATGTTCCGCTCTCCTTCCTCCCGACGATAGGGAGCAAAGACATCATGCGCGGCTACATCGGCGACCGCTTCCGAGACAACTACATGCTCGCGGTGCAGACCGAATGGCGCTTCCCGATCTACTGGCGTTTCGGCGGAACGCTTTTTTTCGCAGCAGGCAAAGTGCAGCATAACTTCACCGATTTCATTTTTGAAAATATCAAATACGGCGGAGGGTTCGGAATCAGAGTGAGACTCGCTAAGAAAAAGAAGATAAATCTTCGTTTTGACATGGGTTTTACACCCGAAGGCTACAAATTCTACTTCAATCTGCTCGAAGCTTTTTAAAATCCGTCACTGCGCCTCTAAGTTAGAGGAGCTGTCAGCTTGCTGACTGAGGCGTGTGTTCCGTCATATTGAATATCTCTCGTCATGTTGAGCAACGCGAAACATCTCTGACCTCACCTCTAACCCATCTCCAATGTGGCGAGGGGAACTCGCTACGCTCAGAATGACCGGTCACTGAGCAAAGTCGAAGCGAGCTTGTCGAAGTAATTGACATCAAGCGAATAAAAACTAAACTTTGTCAGTTGTTTTTAACACGAGGCATCGATGCAAAAGCTCTTGAATTTATTGCTTGTTCTGTTGATTTTCGGCTTGTTTTCCTGTTCTTCCTCGCACGCTTCAAACGATTCCGACATAATTCCCGACTCCGATTCCGATGACTCAGAAAGCATCGTTGATGACGACACCGATGAAGAAGATTCGGATTTTATTGATGATTCGGATGCGAAGCCGGATTTGGATGCAGAAGATTCTGATCATGACATTTTTGACGATGACTGGCAGCGCGACATCGACATTCCCGAGATGAGTGACGATCCTTATTTCGAAGCTTACGGCGATGCCGACTTCAATGTCGCTTATTACTATTACGGTGATGCACCGACACCTGCGAATGATCCTGAAAATGTCAAAGCGTTGTGGTCAAAAAGATGCAAAAATGATTCCTGCACTGAATGCACCCCAAAACCTTATGACCTTTGCGCTGAAAACTATCCGTTTGAACCGCAGATAATCGGCGGCAGCGGTTCCGGCAAGAAAAAATCCACTGCTGGGAAATTCCAGTGTGATGCATTGCTGACACCTGGTTATTGGTATGCTCATGATCTAGCAAATTCTATGGAATTTAATGAAATGGACGGCAAAATTCTTTATTACATGACAGCTCTTAACACATCATGGCAGGGCAGCGGCACTTTTGTCTATGACATCAATACCAGAAAAGTTGAGAAATATGGCAGAGGCTATATGGACGGCTGGCAGAACAAACGATATTATTTTATTTCGACATTTGACTACAGAATATACAGGGACGATAAAAACAGCCCTTATTACGGAAAAATGAACAGGCATCTGCTTTACTATGATAAAGAAAGCAATACCTACGGCAGAGCTTTTAAAATGCCAGAAACTCCGACAAATATAGTAGATGTCAGAGCAAATGAGGATTACATTTTTATGAGTGCTCATTTTGCCGAAGATGCAAGCGATATGCGGATTTTATACACTAAAATCGGCGAATGGGACAAATGGAAAGAACTGACTTATAAAAAAGGAACTCTTTACGGCAATAATCGCCGTGCAGGTTATCCGTCAATGATCGGAAGTCTTGTCACATATTTTGACTACGACATTCAAGTTCAAGTTTGCGATCTGGCAGTTGGAGATTCAAGCTGTTTTCAGGTTTCAAGAACAGATGAATACGGCCGACATCCTATTTTCAAGGATAAAAATACCATTGTTTACGCCGCTGAAGATATAAAAACTTCAAAAGATTCAATAGTTATTGCTGATATTAGTGAACCCCAAAATATAAAATATTCAACGATATACGAAGCAGGAGACATGTTGGGAATTGGAGGCGATGATTTGGATGAAAAATACCTTTTGATTAAAAGAAGGTATGTAAATTCGACAGATTCTTCCAAGGAACTTAACGATCATTGTATATACCGTTTTTATGACAAAAAACTGTTTTGTTTTGATGAGGATTTCGACCTTAAAATGGAAAAAAACGAAAGTTTTATTTACAAAAACTTTTATATTTTCCGCAGTGTTCAGGATTTGGTAATCCGTGATCTTGAATGTTACTGCGACTTTTATCCGAACAAATGTCCGCTGATTGATTACACGCCGAATCCTGAGAATCCGAAAAAGCCGTGGGGATTTGAGTGGAAACCGGAAAGTTTGAATCCTTGAATGCAAACACACTCCTCGTCGCTTCAGCGACAGCTCTCCTAACTTAGGGGCGCAGCCTTTAAGATATTTCGCTTACGCTCGATATGACGCAATATTTTCCTTAAAAGAGCCTTGGAATCGAAAAAATTTCACTTTTTTATTGCATTTTAATTGATTCTGATTATATTAGTTGGCGCTTTGCGGGCCTATAGCTCAGTTGGTAGAGCCCCCGGCTCATAACCGGATGGTCAGAGGTTCGAACCCTCTTGGGCCCACCACTTTTTTGTGGAGGCTGGATTTGCTGTTTATTTACAACTTTCACGACATAAATTTGAGAAAGCACTTGTCAAAAACAAGTGCTTTTTTTTTGCTTTTTAACTAATGGAGGTTCCTTTGCTTGAAGAACTGAAAAAACTCGTTAATTTGCAGGCCGTTGACTCCGAGATTTTCAAACTCGAAGAAGAGTTGGATACTCTGCCTGACAGCAACGATGCCCTCGAAGAACAAATCGAAGAAAAAGAAAACAAGATCAAAGAACTCAAGAATGCCATCGACATTCAGATGGAAGAAAAAGAAAAGAGGGCCGGAATCTACAAGAAGCATGAAGACCAGCTTAAAACGATTACCGGCAAACAGTCAGCGATCAGGAACAAAGAGGAGTACAACGCTCTTCTGAGAGAGATCGACAACATCAAAAGATTTCTTCGTGATCTCAACGACGAAATTACCGAAATCAGCAAAGAAATCGAAGCGAAAACTGAAGAGCTCAACATCACCGAAGAGCAGTTCACCGGAGAAATAGAAGGTTTCAAAAAGCAGATCGCAGCCAATACCAAAAGAATGGATGAGCTCGACAAAACAATCGACAAGCTCTACGACGAGAGGGAAAAACTCTCGAAAAACATCAGACCGGCGGTTTATAACAAATATCAGAGAATCCTTAACAATTCCACGAACGGAAAAGCTATCGCCATGGCTGAGCACAGAGTCTGCCTCGGCTGCAACATGACGCTTCCTCCGGAACTTTACAACATGGTTCTCCGTGCAGTCAGAATCGAAGTCTGCCCGAACTGCCAGTGCATCCTCATCCCCGGTGAGAATCACTCAAAACCGGCATCGGACAAAGACGAAAATTAGTTCTTTTACTTTGTGAAAAAGTAGCACTTCCAGTCGCTGATCTTTCAGAGGAAAGTCCGGACTCTTCAGGGCAGAGGGCTGGCTAACGGCCAGGAGCAGTGATGCTACGGAAAGTGCAGCAGAAAATAAACTACCCGATTTATCGGGAAAAGGTGAAAAGGCGGAGTAAGAGCCCACCGGGGTCACGGCGACGCGGCCCGCATGGCAAACCCCCCTCAGAGCAAGGTCTAATAGAAATGCCATCTGCCGCGGCAGATAAGGATCGCCCATCCGACGCATTCGGGTTGACCGCTTGAGACTGCAGGCAACTGCAGTTCCAGATGAATGACTGGATAAAACAGAATCCGGCTTATGTGCTACTTTTTCTCCACTTTTCCCGAAAGTTCATTAATTGTTGATCCAATCCGAAAGATAAAGGAGGAGAAATGTCTTCGAGAGATCACTGGGGAAACAAACTCGGTTTCATTTTAGCTGCTGTAGGCAGCGCTGTCGGACTCGGAAATATCTGGAAATTTCCCTATGTCGTAGGTAAAAACGGCGGCGGCGCGTTCATACTGATTTATCTTGCGTGTATAATTCTGGTGGGAATTCCGATACTTATAACAGAAATCTACATCGGAAAAAAGAGCCAGCTCAACCCTGTAGGAGCGTTCAGATTTTTCCAGAAAGGAAAAGTTCCGTTTTCGCCCATAGGATATGCCGGAGTTTTGTGCGGGATCATAATTCTTTCGTATTATTCGGTAATTACAGGCTGGATCTGCCACTATCTCATGCTCAGTTTCCGCGGATTTTCGGGAACTGAAACCGAAATCAGCACGATTTTCGACAATTTGAACGCGACTCCGTGGCTCAATGTCGCGTGGCACACTTTTGTCATGGTCACTGTCATGCTGATCCTTATGAAAGGCGTTATGAAAGGTATAGAAAAAGCGAGCAAGATCCTCATGCCGACTCTCGGGATACTTCTTATTATCCTTGTCTGCTACTCGCTGACTCTCGACGGAATGAAAGATGCATGGCATTTCCTCACCTACCCCGATTTTTCCAAGGTAACGGGCGGATCGCTGCTTGAAGCTCTCGGGACTTCGTTTTTCACCCTTTCGCTCGGAATGGGAGCGATGATAACCTACGGAAGTTACCTCAAAGGCGATGTAAATATCACAAAATCTGCGGTTCAGATCGCTTCGGTAGATACGCTTATCGCTTTTCTGGCAGGGCTTGTGATCTTCCCGATAGTCTTTTCCAACGGGCTTGAACCGAGCGCAGGACCGGGACTCATTTTCAAAACCCTTCCCGTCCTTTTCGCGAAGATGCCTGGCGGTCACATCGTTTCCATTGCCTTTTTTGCTCTTGTCCTTTTTGCCGCGATAACCAGCGCGATCTCTCTTCTCGAAGTTGCAGTCTCATTTGTTGTCGATGAATACAAGTTCTCAAGAATAAAAGCGATCCTGATAATGGGAACAGTGATCTGGGCACTCGGGATCCTTTCCGCAGTCTCCTCCTGGAATGTCGGCGGAGTTCCTTTCCTCGATATTTTCGACAAAATCTCATCCTGCTATATGCTTCCGCTCGGCGGTCTCGGTACAGCTCTCGTTTTCGCATGGGCGATATCAAATGAGCAGAAATATGCAGAAATCGGCTCAAAACCGATCCACAGAATACTTCTTTCGCTGCGAAATATGTGGCGCCGTTACTTTTGCTGGTTATTTTCCTGAAAGAAATCGGGCTGTTCTAAGATAGAATTTGTGAACTGTCTGACTTAATTACAGTTTGTATTCGACTCTGATATCGATTGGGATCTCTACAAGTTTGTCGAGAGCATCAAGGATGTCGCGTCCCGGTTCTGCGTATTTCTTGAGGAATGCTTCAGCCTCTTCCGGCGTAGCTTCGGCTTCAACTCTGCAAAGCTCGTAAAGAAGTGATTCAGCTGCTTCTACCAGATTGGTCGAATCGGTTTCGAAATCGCCGTTCGGGAGAACTTTGATAACGCCCTTTTCCTTGAGCCAGTTGTATTCGACAACGTTTGCAGCGCCGTGGGCTTCGTGAACGCCGAATCTCATCGAGCGGAAAAGACCTGCGAAGAAGCTGTTGAGGATTCTCTCTTTGTCGAATCCCGGGATTCCGTATTTTCCGCCGCATTTAAGAAGCGAGTAAAGGCTTCCGGTGTCTGCCTTTGCCTCTTCGACAGCTGTGTAGTTCTTGCCTATCGCCTTTGCGACAGGTGTGCCGTCCTTTCTGTATGCAGGGCCAAGGCCGTGGCTAACTTCGTGCATAAGAACGAAGTAGAAGTAAGGATCGAAATCGGCATGGATCTTGCCGTGGGAAACTTCTTCCGCGATTTTTACGGTGCAGGTGTCGAACTTAGCCTTCATGATGTTGTAGATCATGATCTGTTTCCAGCCGACATTTCCGCGTACCCATGCGTCGTTCGGAAGGTTGAAGGCGCTCGCCATGATGCCCTGAGCAGCTTCGCCGCCGGTGTAGATCTGGTGAACGACGATCATAGGAGCCATGCCGCCGACAGCAGCTTTAGACTCAGCCGGAAGCGGGAAGATCTCCGAAATTTTGTTAAGATTCTGCTCGATTTCGTGAAGTCTAGCCCCTTTTTCGTGGTCAACGACCATGAGGAAAGCCTCGTAAGTCGCCTTGATTCCCATGAAATCGTCTGCATAGACTTCAAACGGGCCGATAACAGGGTCGATCGGAACGTTTTTCATGCGGACCCATGTCGCGTCGGAATCACGGTAGTTGCCAGTTACAAGACCTTCGGCGCGTGCAAGCAAGTATTCTTTAAGTTCCTGATTTTCCACAGCATTTGCTGCAGCTTCCATATTGTCGAATATGTCAGCGAGCTCTTCGGCATAGTAAACATGGTAAGGAATAGCCTTGAGTTTGCCGTTTTCGCGGACAACGACCGAATAGTTGTCCATCATAAGCTCTTTTTCCTCTTCGGTCATTTCCGAAAGAGCCTTTTCCCACTCTTCTTTCGTGATATCTACCGGGTAGAAAGCGCATGTGCGCGGTCTGTCGTTGTATTCCGGGAAAAGTGATTTGTAGTTTTCAAGCTGTCCCCAAGGACCCATGAAAAGTTTGAAAAAATCCTTCTTTTCCTCGTCGTTTCCAGCCATAACCTCGTCATAAACATCGGGAAGACCTTCGCTCTGCTGGCGGAGAAAGATCCTCGTGATGCCGTCCATCGCCTTTTTAAGGTAAGGAAGAGCGTTTTTAACGTCATCCGTGAGACCCGAATGATCGTAATCGATCGAAACTTTTTTGAATTTTGCTACTGCTTCTGCAACCTTTGACATGATTTCCTCCAAAAAATCTGTTGTTAAAGAAACGAACGCAAAAGTTTATTCAAAGCCGGTTTTAAGTCAAAAATTGTTGTCAGGGATTATCGTTGAAAAACAGAATTAAAAAGACGCAGATTTTATCTTATTCTTTCGGGCAGTTGAGATCAGCTCTGTCGGCACATTTCCATTTCTGGCCAAGAACATCGTCAGCAACACATTCGCACCAGTCGACCTTGCTGCCGTCAGGACAGGTAAAACTCTGTTTACCCCCAATTTCGGCCTGTTTGGAAGCTTCCTCTGTTTCGTCATAATAATAGCAGTAATCACAGGCTTCATAAGACAAAAAGTCGAAAGAGCCGCCGCCGCAAATTGAAGTCTGACAGAAATCGGTCGCAATTTCATAACCGAGATCATACCTCTTTCCCTGATAGATACACTGGCAGCCGTATGCGTAGCCGCAAAACCATTTTTTGCCTGACGGGGAATCACTCGGGACGCATTCGCACCAGTCAATTTCAACTTCTCCGCCGTTGCAGGAGAGTTTCATCATTTCTTTAAGTTCCCCCTCTTTCTCCGGATCATTCCAATAGCGGCAGCCGTCGCAGAAATTATCATCCAGACCGATAAATTCGCCGTTTTTGCATGTCCAGGGCTGGCATGAATCATATGCAGGCATGATGTCTCCTGCTTCATAACCGGTTTCTCCGTCGTATTCGCAGAGAAGATTATCCTCTCCTCCTTCCGGATTCTGATCCTCATCGTTGTTTTCTTCGGGCGTTTCTTTGTCGATCGGAAAAGCAACTTTGTGGTTTTTGCCTTCGTAGTTGATTTCGATTGTTTTGATTGAATCGATTTCTTCTGCACTTGAAGCGGTGTATTCTATCGGCATAAGATAGCAGCAATCGTCACATCCTGCAGCCAGATCGAGATCTGTATCGCGCTCTAAAATGCTGACTTTGAGAACATTGTTTTCTATTCCTTCAATTTTGTAGCCGTATTCCCAGTCAATGCCGCAGTGCATTTCGCCGAACCAGTTGAATTTTATGGTTTTCTCTGCTTTTTCGGTGACTTCAACATACTCTTTGCAGGAAAATTCATCCTTTTGTTCGGTATAGATCCTGTCTTTGAAAGAAAGCGGAGGCTCATCGAAACGGCATTCTCCGACATCGACCGCTTTAAAATCATCTTCGTTTCCGCCTGCGGGTTCATTGCTGCTTTCCGAGCCGCAGCTTGCGACTAAAAACATCGCGAAAACCGCAGTTGACAAAATCCAGAATTTTTTCATGACATCCTCCTTAAAAAACAAACTTCACATATATTTAGTAGCACAAAATTCATTTTTTATTGAAAAAATTTTCAAAAAAAAAAAAAAACGATAACAACTTGATTTTATTAAGGATATTTGAACAATTATTCTTTATACTGCTGATAGAAATCGCCGGGTTGCGGTCCTTCGTTGTATTTTCTCATCCACTCCTGATACTTGGCGGTGTTGTCGAGGAGTTTAAGGATCTCATCCATTTGTTTTTTGAAGCGCGGCATACGCTTACTATCAAGCTGCGGAGTCGCGATCATCTTTACTTTCTGCGGATTGAGCCAGTTTCCCTTCGGATCTTTGATACCTAAATGAAGATGCGGACCTGTGCTTCTGCCGGTGTTTCCGACCGAAGCGATTCTCTGACGCGCCGAAACCGCAGTTCCAGGACGGACACTGAACGCGCTCAGGTGAAGATAGTAGGTCTCCGTGTTGTCAGCATGCCTTATCGTAACCTGCTTTCCGCCGAGCTGAGTCTCTTTGACTTCACTGACTGTCCCGGCTGCCACCGCATATACCGGAGTTCCGACAGGTGCACCGTAATCAATGCCGTGGTGTTTTGTCATTTTTCCCGTTATCGGATGACGCCTCATACCAAAAGGACTTGTGATGCGGATGGTATCAAGCGGAAGTCTCATCGCATTCGGGACGAGCGCTTTTCCTTTGTCGGTGTAATGCGCGTTGAAAGCCGATTTCGGATCTTCGTCCTCATAGCGGAAAGCCTCGCTGAAACCAGCCTGTTTGCCGCGGTAGGATGCGTAAAGGACTTTAGATCCCGGTACCATTTCGCCTTTGTAGTATCTGTCTTCGACTAAAATCCTGTATTCATCGCCTTTTCTCGCGTCGGTACTGAAACTTACTATACATTGAAGGATTCCGACAGTAACGGCGCGGATGTTTCTCGTGACATCGTCTCTTTTGACAAGCGATTCGTTGAGACTCGATTCGATATTTCCCTCAATTATCCTGAATCTGCGCTCAGTAGGCAGGGTTTTTGCCGTATATTTCAGCTTTTTTTCAACGGGATCGCGTTTTAAGATATGCAAAGTAACGATATCCGGATAGTAGAGGAATTCTTCTACATTGCCGTCTTTATCAAACTTAACTTTGAAATCTTCGCCAGCTTTGATCTTCGTCAGATCGACATCGTATCTTATCGCGTTACTGATTTCCATCGCGTGTTTGATCTGAAGGCCGGGAACCTTGAGAAGCGCCTCTTCTATACCCTTTTCGGGAAGAATCTTGCCGTGGAAAAAACCTTCTGAATCGGCGACAGAATCTTTGTCCTTCACTACTTCGACATCTACTCCGCCACTGATCTCTTCCGATTCGATATCGTCACCCTCTTTCTGCGGCTCTGCCGGAGTTGATTCGGGTATCGCATCGCCGGCAGTCTCCTCGTTCTCCATCATTACTGCAGCTTTACGATGTTCGTCAGGAGACGCTTCTTCGGGTTTTGCAGCCGTTTCTGCGGTTTTAGGAGACGTTTCATGAAACGTCTCTACATCTTTGTTTTTCCCCAAAACAAGGGTTACGGCTATGCCGATGACCACCGCTGCAAAAACTACAAATAAAAAGATCTGTTTATTATCGTTATTCATTTTAAAACTCCTATATATTACAGAAATAGAATTTAAACCAGCCTGAATTTCCCACGCAAAGCCTTTTCAACATTGGGCGTAACAAAATGTGAAAGGTAAGTTCCGTTTTTCGAAGCAACTTCCTTGACGATACTGGACGACAGGAAGGAATATTTGTCTGAAGTCATAAAAAAAACAGACTCTATTTCCGGTTCCATCGCCCTGTTAGTCGAAGCCATCAGAAATTCGTATTCGAAGTCGGAAACGGCACGCAGACCGCGTATCACGGTGAAAACGTTGACCTGACGCGCGAAATCGACAAGAAGATCATTGAAAACAATAACGGTTATAGCCGGATCGTCCTTGAAGATCTCTTCTATCTGCTCCTTGCGCTCTTTCGGAGTGAAAAGGTTCGTTTTACTCCTGTTCTCACCTATCGCGATATATATTTTGTCGAAAATCGTCTTTGCACGGTTCACAATGTCAAGATGCCCCAAAGTGAAAGGATCAAAACTGCCGGGATAGATAGCGGTTTTTGCCATTACTCTTCTTCCTCTTCATGCTCTTTCTGATCTTGCTGTTCTTTCTGCTTTTTCTCCCCTTCAGCATTGATTTTATTGAGGGCCTTCTGAGCCTTTTTGTAAAATTCGTTGTTCTTGGAGACTGTTTTCATAACTTCCTGGAAAAGTCTCTTTGCCTCTTCAGGATCGTCGTCAATAACATACATTCCCTCTTCGTAAAGGTCTTCAGCCTCATCTACAGCCTCTGCAGAATCACCTTTCTCCGCTTTTTGAGCCGGTTTGCTGCTCTGCGGCGGCATATTCTGCTTTATGTAGTAGACTTCGTCCTGGATCATGCTTTTTTCGTTATGGTCGCTGACGTGTTTAAGACAGCGCTGGAAATAACGGAGAGCGGTAGGAAGATCGCCTCTTTCCTTGTAAATATAACCGAGCTTCATCATCGATTCGACATCTTTTTTGTCAGCAGCGACGACCTTTTTGTAGTAGTTTATCGCCTTGTTGATGTCTCCGGAATCGTAATAAATGCCAGCAAGCAGTTTGACTGCCGCGCGGTTGCCCGATTTTTCAGCCTTTTTGAGGAATTCCATAGCTTTGCTGCGGTTGCCCAGCTGGAGATAGCTTTCTCCGATCTCGAGATAAGCCTCTTTCTTCAGCGAATTGTCGGTTACCCTGTTGAAATACTTGAGAGCGCTTCTGTAATCATCAAGATTTTTGTAGACTACGCCTTTCATAAGCAGGAGTTCCTGATCCGACGGATCGAGCTTTTCAGCCGCTTCGATCTTCTCTACAGCACCTTTGTAGTCGCCGCGCTTCGAAAGAACTTTTGCATAAAGCATATAGTTGTCGAAATTTTTCATATCGAGAACGACAGCCGTGTCGATATCTTTTTCAGCTTCGGGGTAACGCTCCATCGCGTATAAAATCCTGGCTTTGACATAGTATACAGATGTCTTCTGCGAATCGAGTTCTAGCGCCTTGTTTATTGCTGCAAGAGCCTTTTCATAAGATTTGACGTGGAAATAGGAATTTGCAAGAGAAACATAGCTTTTATACATCCTCTTTTCGACAAAAGTCCGCTGTTCGAGCAGGGATATGATCGTCTGCCATTTTCTCTCCTTTTCGAGACTGTCGATATATGACTGGAGATAGTCGTAATTTCCCGGATCGATCTTGTGCGCCCTTGCAAGCATTTTGCTCGCTTCGGCATATTTCCGCTGGTCTTTGAGGAATTCACCGTAGAAGAAGTATACTCTTTCATCCCCGCCGGAATTTTTCTCGTCAGCAAGTTTGAAATGCTCTGCCGCACTCTTGTAATCAGCATTTTTATGGTCGATCACAGCCTTTACCAGATGATACGGATACCTGTCTTTTCCGAGTTTCTCAAGAACTACAAGAATCTGTTCAAGCTCTTTGACTTTGTTAAAATCCACAAGAAGAATATGAGCTTTGGCAATATACGGCTCGATATAAGACGGGTCAGATTTTATTGCAAGATCGTAGAATTCTATAGCCTTGGCCTTGTCGCCGATACTGGAATAGATCTTTGCGACTCTTGCAAGAAGCTGCGGATTGGTCAGAGTCTTGATATCAAGTTTCGCGAGTTCGAGATATATTTTCTCTTTCTGGCCGAGAAGAACATAGACCTCGGTCTTTCCGATGATCGACGGAGCGTGCTTCGGGTCTATTTTAAGAGCCATGTCGTAATATTCCATAGCCTTCGTCGAATCTGAAATCTGGACATAGAAATCGGCGATTTTTGAGATAGCTTCGGTATCCGTCTGATTGATTTCGACAGCTTTTTCATAATACTGTATAGCTTCCTTGAAGGCTCCCCTTCTCGTTACGATGTTTGCAAGCATCTGATAATATTCAGCTTTCTGGAAGTCTTCAGTTTTTGCAATAACATTATTGTCGATTTCTTTGAGGAATTTTTCGGCTTCAGCGATCTTGTTGTCGCTGTTCATCAGGATCTTGGATTTCAGCAGATAAGCCTTGATGTAGTTCGGAGATTCCGAAATTATTCTGTTGATGAAAGCCATCGCCGACTGCGTGTCGCCGTTCTGATACTTCATGTTGGCAAGTGCGTACATGATCTTCACGCTTTTACCGCCGCCCTGAATGAAACCGGTGTTGAAGAAGTTCTCAGCCTTTTCAAGATCGTTCTTTCCGCTTGCGATCAAACCGAGGATATAGAAGACCTCCTGATCGTTCTTGTCGGTGAACGGCTGAAGAAGTTCCGCCGCCTCGTCATACTGCTTCTGTTCATAAAGATAGAGAGCTTTGGCTTTGACAAGGTCGATGTTTCCCGGCGCCTTTTTCATAGCTGCCGAGATTTTTTCGTTTATCGAAGAAGAAGATTCGATCCTTTTGTTGTAGGAAACAAGGAGGTTCATCTTTACCTGACCGTCAAGACCGACTGCGCTCGGAGCCGAATCGTCCGGTTTTATATACTGTTTCAGAATTCCGATGCTGTTGATGTAGCCTTCAGGAGTATCCTTGTCGAGAGCTTCCCTGACATCTGCAAGAGTTCCTGTATTGACTGCGATCTGCTCGCTTATGTTGTCAAGTATGTCAGCGGAATTATTGCGTTTTGTGTAGAAATAGTAGGCTCCTCCGGCAACAATCGCCAGAATAGCAAGAGTCGCAAGGGAAGTTGCGATATAAAACATAGCCGAACTGCCGCCGCGTTTTCTCTCTTTCTTCGGTTTTCCTTTCGCAATTCCGGTCATAGTATCGTTGAATTCATCGGGAATATAGACGTGTTCGACTTTGCTGACGTCTTCATCGATATTGATCTCTTCTTCGATGCTGCTTTCCTTGTTGATCGCAGTTCCCTCTTCAAAAAGAAGCGAATCCATGGGATCTTCCGCCTGATCGAGCCCGAGAGAGAGACCTGAAGAAGTGCCTGAACTATGCGGAGCTGAGGATGGAGCATCGTCGCCGTTCCAGTTGACGCCGTCATAACTTATATCGTCGTCTTCCGTGATCTCTCCGTTTATCATAAGCTCGTCGACCTGCGATTCGTCTACCGGACCGATAACTTTGCCGGTCTGCCTGTTTCTGAAATAGATCTTCCTGCTTTCAGGAGCCGAAGCCTTTGAAGGTGCATCACCGAAAAGTTCTTTCAAAAAATCGTCGGTATCGTTCCCTGCATTCCCGCCTTTGTTATCATTGATATCGCCGAAAAGATCGTCGTTGGCATCGTCTCCGAAAAGATCGTCTTCTTTTTTCTTAGTGCCGCCGGCCGTGCTTTTCGGTTGATCCGCAAAGAGATCATCGAAATCTGTATCGCTGCCCTTCTGAGGATCGTCGGAAAAAAGAGCATCAGCATCAGATTTGGTTTCCGCAGCTTTGACCGGATCATCCGCAAACAGATCGTCGCCTTCGTCAAAACGGTCGTTAGCCAGGTCGAGACCAGCATTTCCGCTTTCGCCTAAAGAAACACCCTTCGCATCGGAAGAATGAGAAGAATCTGATATTTCATCATTATAGGAAGTTATCTCTATCCCGCCGTTTTCTTCCGGCATTTCTTCATTCCCTGGAGTCTCTTCATGCTGCTCATGGCTGAAATCACCGTTCAGCAGGGCATCAAGATCATCTGCAGCCTTATTGTTGTTTGCAGGCATGGAATCAAAAAGCGAATCCATATCGGAGGAAGCGTTGTTTTTTGCAGCGTTATCTTCTTCCGGCTGTTCGGATTTTTCTTCCTCTTGTTCTCTGAAGACTCTGAACTTGTTTCCGCAGACAGAGCATTTTACCGGAAGCCCCTTTTCCGGAACTTTCGAATCGTCTATCTGATAGTTCGTATTGCAGTGAGGACATACGATTTTCATTGTAACCACCTTTTCTAAAGTTTATATGTTTGTCTTTTTATTCACGATATTCAAAAAAGAGACCGTTCCCAGCCCCTTTGCACCTTTCGCTCCGGAAAAAATCTTCTCTCTGTTGTACTTTTTGAAAAGCGAAACCAATTTATCCTTTCCGCAGGTGAATATCTTTTCCTCCGAAAAAGCCACATAGCCGAGCCTTCCAGAAAATTCCAGCAAATTCAGAAGTTTATCCTTTGAAAGTTCTATTTGCGAAGCAAGAGTTTCAAGATCTATTCCTGCTTCATGAACCGGCTCGGAGCCGTCTTTTTTAACAACATACGGAAGAATGCCGGCAATCAGCTTTATGTGCTGACGGCTCATTTCGTTAAAAGGCTCCTCCTTTTCGTTGGTCCTCGCCGAGTTTTTTATAAAAAGTTCAAATGCAGCCTTCGGATCTCCGGCAAAAAATTTCTCCGCTTCATCACTTTCCATAAGCTCTAAAAGCGTTTCTTCGCCGGCAGTCACGTTAAAAAGAGAGGGCTTTCCGAAAAAACATCCCTCTTCTCCGAAAAAATCTTCAGCAGAAAGGAAAAAAGTTTCACCGTTTCCTTCAAGTTTCACGCTGCCGCGCTTTATCAAAAAAAGGTGCGGAGAAACCTCTCCGGCAAGAATGACGGTATCACCAGGAAGAAATTCCTTTTCCATTATTCACCCTCTTCTTTCTTTAATTTCAATGAATTCGGGCACTTGCCTTCGCACTCATCAGCACGTTTTATAAAAAGTCTGAACTTTTTCAAAGCATTTCCCGAAACTGTGTGCTCGATCTTGCATGCGATCTCATCAGCTTCGTCCTCTTCGAGATTGAGAATGTCTCTGAAAAAATGCCTGAAAAGTTCGTGTCTGGCAAGAATATCCTGAGCGATAGCCTTCCCTTCGTCGGTCAGAGTGACATATCCGTTCATTTCGTGATTGACAAGTCCTTTCTGCGTCAGAAGTTTGAGCGCTCTCGTAACTGTTGCACGGCGTACGCCGAGTTTGCTCGAAAGCTCCATATTTCTCGCCACGACCCTTTTTTCGGTAAGCTCAAGGATGGCCTCGAGGTAATCTTCCTGAGTCGAAGTCAGGTTTTTATCGTTAGTTTTTTCCGCCATTGCGTTTCACCTCATACAGATTTAAGGCATTTTCAACAATAATATCGGCAAGTTGCGATTTTTCTATGTTTTTTAACTCTTCCACGCGGTCCGCAAAAACGATTTTTACCGTGTTCGTGTCTGCGCCGAACGGATTAAATTCCGAAGAAACCTGATTTGCCACCACGAAATCGAGCTGCTTTTTCACAAGTTTTTTCCGCGCGTTTTCTTCAAGATCCTCGGTCTCAGCAGCAAAACCTATCCTTACAGCGCCCGGTTTTGTCCAGTTGACTGACTCAGCAAGGATATCTTTTGTCCTGAAAAACTCGGCTGTTACGGAACCTTCACCCTTTTTGATCTTCTGTGCGCTTTTTTCCGGCGAGTAATCTGCAATAGCCGCGCTCATCACGAAAATATCGGCATCTTTGATGTTTTCTTCAACAACTTCGGCAGTTTCAGCCGCAGTCACAGTCTTTATCAGAGAATATCCGGGATTGAATTTCGGCTCTGCGTTCACACCGATGAAAGTTACGTCTCCGCCCGATTTCAAAGCGGCTTCGGAAACAGCGAAACCTGTTTTTCCCGAAGAACCGTTCGTCACGAAACGCACCGGATCGAGATATTCCCGCGTAGCGCCGCCGGTAACAAGCCACTTCACGCCGCTGTGTTTTACGGGATAGAAAATTTCTTCAAGTTTGAAAATTATCTCTTCAGGCTCGGCCATTCTCCCTTTTCCGCTCGTTCCGCAGGCAAGGCAGCCGCTTTCAGGATCGGCAAAATAAACATTTGCGCGCTTTTTCAGCCTCTCGATGTTTTCAAGATTCGCAGGATTCTCGAACATTGCCGTATTCATCGCCGGAGCGAAAAGGACCGGAGCCGTCGCCGCCGAAAGGATTGTGGAAGCAAGATCGTCCGCTATTCCGCACGCAGCCTTTGCGATAATATTCGCCGTAGCGGGAGCAACTATGACTGCATCAACATCCTGAGCAAGAGTTATGTGGGTGATTTTTGAAGAATCAAAAGTCTCAAAAGAATCAAAGAGCGGAGTTTTGCCGGAAAGTGCCTCCCAAGTCGATTTTCCAATAAAATTTAATGAGTTAGCAGTTCCTACGACCTGGACCGTTGCCCCGAGTTTTGTAAGTTCACGTAGAAGATAAACCGATTTATAGGCCGCAATACCGCCCGAAACAACCAAAACCAGATTCTTGTTAAAAATTCCCGAAGCCATGATCCCCCTTCACAATCAGACGCAGAATATTACTCAAGTATCTATAATATACAAAAAATTTTTTTATAAAATTGATTGTTATTTATGAGTTTCGCGTAATGTTTTATACTCTGGCGAGGACTCTACCCATTCTCTCAAGGAAGTCTTCGGTCTGGAGATGATCGCCCAAAGTGACTCTGAAGAAGCCGGGAAGCATTTTGAAAGAGCTTCTATCGCGGACGAAAATGTTCTCTTTTTCCATCTCTTCGAGAAGTTTCGGAAGGCGCGGATGCTGGACCATGATGTAGTTTGCCTTGCTGTCGAAAGCGGTGATACCATGGTTGCGGAAGAAATCGAGCATTGCGATCTTGCTGTTTCTGACGTCGGTCACATATTTTTCCATATACTGTTTGTCGTCAAGTGCCGCAGTCGCCGCGATCTGAGCCAGAACGCTGACGCTTTTCGGGTTGAGGACTTTTGAAAGCTGCGCGATAAGCGAAAGATTCGTGAGAAGGTACCCTACTCTTAAGCCTGCAAGAGCCCACGCTTTCGAGAAAGTTCTCGTAACGATCAGGTTCGGATAGGTGTCGATGAGATCAAGGACCGTTTCGCCCGCAAATTCGTAATAAGCTTCGTCAACGATGACGACGCAGTGACTCGCGATCGAACAGAGCGTTGCGATCTGCTGTTTTGAGAGCAGAACGCCCGTCGGATTGTTCGGGTTTACGATATAAATCATTTTTGTTGCAGGTGTTACATTTTCAAGGACTGAAGCGATGTCCGGCTTGAACGGATCAGGCGTTTCGACCTTTTTGACAACTGCGCCGCGAGTATGGATGTAGGTCAGAAAGTGAGTGTAAGTCGGATAAGGAACGACTACTTCATCTTTCGGATCAAGGAAAACTTTGCAGATGAGGTCGAGCGCATCGTCACTTCCGTTCGTGACCAGGATCTCCTCCATCGCGCGGCCCGAATACTGGGCAAGTTTGCGGCGGAGTTCCTTGCTTGAAAGCTCTGGATACCAGTTGAGCAGATTATCGTTGCATGCGAGAGCGTTTATTATCGCGTTTTTAACGGCAACTGAAGGGGGAAGCGTCGATTCGTTCCAATCGAGTTTAAGCGGCGAAAGATCGCAGTTGGCAAGCCCGGCAACAATTTTGTCGCGGCTCGAAATCGGCGAATAAGGCTCTAAATTTTCTATAAAATCGGAAGCAAAATTTCTTTCAGTCTTAGTGTAACAAGCAGTTCCTTTCATCTTTTTTCCCAAGTTAAATCAACAAAAAATCGGCAAGAATAAGCAAAAAATATGCCAAGATAACATTGGAATTTCATTGGATTTTTCAACAAAAGCATTGTAAAAATTTTTTACAATAGAGATTTGGGTTAAAAAAGTTTTTAAAGTGGATTTTTGCTTGAATTATCTTGAAAAAACGACTTGGGAACTAATTTTGCGTGCAGGAGACATCGTCGAAATAGGTAAGAAGGCTGTCGCCCTTCGCATCAAAAAGAATGATCTGGACATCAGAATCATCTGCATTCAGTTTGAAAGTCATGGTAAGTTTGGTCCAGTCACTTGAATTGATATCAGTCCAGAAGTTCGATGAGGGGAAATAACCGGAACTATTGCCTTCTACATTTGTCGAATAGACTCTGAAGCCTGCGCTTGCCGCAGTGCCTTTCGCATAAGCTTCACAAGTGTAATCTCCCGCTGTCAGAGCCCGTGACTGCGTCGTGAAGCGTTTGCTGTCGCTTGCAATACCCTTGAGCTGAACGGCGTAGGTCCCGCTCCTTACATTGTCAGTAACGATAGATATATTGCTGTCCGAAATATTCGTTTTACTGCCTTTCCAGCCTGTCAGATCACCGCTTTCGAAGCCGCCGTTCATGATGATTGTTGCTTCTGTCGAACACTCGTGTGTCGTCATATTGCACTCATGCATCGAAGCGCAATCCGAATTGTCTGCGCACTTTCCTTCCAGCGGAATGCAGCCGAGCGCGTTGTCGCATCCTGAAGACCACGAAGGATCGCAGGTCAGAGCAGCACATCTGTCGAACACGAAATCAGAATCATATCTCGGAAGAATCTTGGAATGGTTGAAAGTGTAAGCCAGAACACCGCTGATCAAATCAAAATGTGTTCCGACTGCCGGATCTGTGTAGGAATAGAAATCATCATCGACCTTGAGCCCGTCCGCGACACCGAAGACATGGTAAGAATCAGCAGCTTCGGTAACATCGACATTTTCGACTTTGACAAGGACACCGTTGTATGCATCCTTCTGTGCGCCGCCGTCTTTTACTTTCGAAGGATCGACCGTTACGAAACCGGGGACACCTTTGTTCGCCTTGATCACTTCGACATTTTCGACATTGGCAATCTGAAGCTGGTCGTAGTAGTTCATAACTTTTCCGCTGACACGGACTTTGTCGCCGACATTTACTGCCGAAGTCGATTTATAGACATAAATTCCGCTGAACTGCTCTTTCAAAGTGCTGTCATGGTCAGCAGGATCGATCTGCATGAAGAAATTTTTATCTTTGTAAGCCGTGACGATTCCCTCGACTTTAACAAGAGCGCCTTCCGCAACATTTTTCTGCTTGATTTCATAAATTGTGACCGCATTTACATCGCACGCATCACCTATTCCGTTTCCGTCTTTATCTTCCTGAGCATGATTGCTGTCAAACGGACAGTTGTCAAGTGCGTTGATAATTCCGTCGCCGTCCTCGTCAAAAGGATTTACAGCTTTGCATTCTTCGCTGTTTTTATCAAGCGGGCACGGATCACAGGCGTCACCTACTCCGTCGCCGTCCGAATCAGCCTGTTTGCTGCCGTCAAGCGGGCGGATCGGATTGAAAATTTCGGGGCAGTTGTCTTCGCTGTCCTTGATGCCGTCACCGTCTTTATCTCCTTCTTTCGGGCCGGAGTAAGGATGTTCCTCGTCTTCGCTTCTTGTACGCTGGGGAACGCATGTCGGCTCGTCGTCGGGAGTCCCGCAGTAGAAAAGCTTGTACTGGTCACTGTTTTTGCTCTGCAATGCTGATAAGTTCATACCCGTTTCCTTTACGCACACTTTCTTATTTACATCGCATACTGAAAGTTTCTCGCATTCGTTTGCAGAATCAAGTGCAGCAACGACATTCTCATCGCCGTAGAAAACTATTCCGCCTCTCAAAACGAGAGCGACTTTCTTCTCATGTCCTGCAATGACAGCTCTGTAGGGATTTGCAGCATCTTTCGCATCAAAAACGACTATATCGCCGACAAGTCCTGGACGGATCGCGCCGGTAGCATCGAGGATCCTGAGCGCAGCCGCGTTGTTGGATGTCGCCATTTTCCAGATTTCATAATCCGAAAAAGTGTTGTTAAAGTGGTTTTTGTTGAGGTAATCGACACATGCAAGCTCTCTCAGAATGTGCATCGATCCGCTCGGAAGCCAGTCTGTGCCAAGTCCGATGAGAACACCCTGATTTTTGAGCATCGTGACGGGAGCCGTGTTGCCGTAAAGCGAAATGTTGGTTCTTGCAGACCAGATCACCGCAGTTTTGCCGTCCGCAAGTTTTTTCCCGTCTTCCGCATTTATTCCGACAGAGTGAACGAAAGCCGAATTTTCTTTCACAACGTTGATCGCTCCTTCCTGACTGCCGGAGAGGCACAGGAATTCGTTTCTTGCCGCTTTGTTGATTCCTTCAGAAACATGCGGAAGGTAGCAGTCGTGATCGAGGTCTTTCTCGTCTCTCATGTTGTTATAGCTGCAGCCGCTGTCGGTCATGAATCCGTTTGAATCACCGAGCGGGAAAGTCTGATAGTTGACTTCCATTCCGCCGAGACCGAAAGTTTCCATGAAATTCTGGTCGATATTTCTCAGGAAACCTTCCGCGCCGCCGCTTCCTGCAATCGCGAGAGTTCCCGACATAAGCTGACGGAGTTCCGCCCACTGTTTCTGTTCTTTGGAAGATTTACCTTCGATATTGTCCCGGTCCTGCAGATTGGTGTGACCGTTTTTTCCTCTTCTCCATTCGTGGCGGTGAGCAAATCTTTCATCACCCCAGTCACTCGGTTTGTGCTTGACATAGCCGAGATGGTCGTGGCCGTTTATCAGAGCAGGTGTAACCGTTGCACCGGGACATGTGATCTCAGTTGCACCGGCAGCTTCAGCCGAGCAGTCGCAGCCCGAGCATTTTATGAAACCGTCTTCCCCGATCAGCACTTCACCGCCGATATAAGCCTTGTTTCCGGAAAGGATGTTTCCTTTTATAAGTTTAGCGCCGTTTCCCTTTTTGACTTCGCAGACACCGCTTGAAAGAGCCGGAAGATCGTTGCAAGCTACAGTTTCAGGCACATCTTCGGCATCGATCACGGGTTCAGTCGGCTCTGTAGGTTCAGTCGGCTCCGTAGGTTCAGTCGGTTCTGTAGGCTCTGTTGGTTCTGTAGGTTCCGTTGGCTCACTCGGTTCTGTGTCACCCTCCTCCGGCGAATCGGTATCCGAAGTATCAGAATCGTCATCACTTATCTCTTCCGATGTTTTCCCGTCGCTGCACGACACAAACAAAAGCAGCATCAGAACAAGTGCCGCCGCCATGAATTTTTTCATTTAATCCTCCTATATAAGAAATAAAAAAATACCACTGCCAACTCAAAACCAAATATTGTACCCAAAACACCAGGAAAAACAAAAATTCATTTTATTGTTTCCGCATCTTGCAAAAAAAACTTTTTAAATGTAGAGTCGCGCGAATTTTTTCTTTTTGGGAGGTTAAAGTGTGCGGAATAGCCGGTATTTTCAATGTTTCAGACAGTGAAACCCTTGTTGCCGAACTCCTTTTTTCGATTCAGCACAGAGGTCAGGAAAGCTGCGGGCTTGCAGCAAGAAACGAGCGCGGAAACATCTTCTGCTACAAAGGAATGGGACTTGTCAAAAACGTTCTCACGGAAGAGATTCTCAAGAAATACAGCGGAAACATCGCCATCGGTCACGTCCGCTACCCGACTGCGGGGAAAAGCGACGAAACCAACAGCCAGCCGCATGTGATCGAGCTTCCCGAAGGTCCGCATCTCGCGATCTGCAGCAACGGAGACATCATCAACTACTACGAACTCCGCACATGGCTTGAAAACGACTACGGCTTCACCTTCAAAAGCGACAACGACGGCGAGCTTATAGGCAGACTTATCGCCTTCTACCTTCTTCACAAGAAACTTTCGATCGAAGATTCGATAATCGAAGCACAGAAACAGCTCAAAGGTGCTTTCTCGTCGATCCTGATCTACCGCGACAAAATGTTCGGATTCCGCGATCCGCACGGATACAGGCCCTATGTCATCGGAACTCTCGACGACGCAGCCGATCTGTCGGGCGAGATCCCCTCAGAAGGCATAGTTCTCGCTTCTGAAAGCTGCGCATTCGGCATCGTAGGAGCAAGAATGATAAGGGAAATGCGCCCCGGCGAGATCATCAGGCTCGAAAAAGGAAAACCGATGGTAACAGTCGCTCTCAACGCCGGCAAAACGCAGCACTGCGTATTCGAACTTATCTATTTCTCGCGTCCTGACACAAAAGTTTTCGGCGAAAAGGTTTACGATGTCCGTAAAAAAATCGGCGCACAGCTTGCAGATTACGATAAAAACATGGGTTTCGGCGACGACACAGTAGTCATGGCAGTTCCGGACTCCTCGAACTTCGTCGCTTTGGGTTACGCCCAGAGCGCGAAACTCTCTTTCGACATGGGACTTCTGAGAAACCACTACGTCGGCAGGACTTTCACGAAACCCGACCAGAAACAGCGCGACGAAGGTGTCCGCCACAAATTCAATCCCCTTCCTGACTTCTTCGAAGGTAAAAAAGTCGTTCTCGTTGACGATTCGATCGTCCGCGGAACCACTCTCCGCAAAATCACGAGAATGCTGAGAAATGTAGGCGCGAAGGAGATCCACATCAGGATCGGTTCGCCTAAAGTCATCGGAAGCTGCTACTACGGCATAGATACACCGACCAGGAACGAACTTATCGCGGCAGTTAAAAGCCACGACGAAATATGCGAATATTTAGGCGCAGACTCGCTGAAACACATCGAGATCGCCGATTTCAGCAAAATCCTCCACAAATTCGAAGATTTCTGCTTCGCCTGCTTCAACCTTGAATATCAGTACAAACCTGAAGATTACCACCAGAAAGTAAACCGCCCCGACGCAAAGTAAATTTCACTGCAAAAATCTTAGATATTTTTTGATTCTTAAAAAAAATTCGGGAAATTAGATGAAGAGCATCGAACAGCATGTCATTTCTCACAAAACATTATTAAATTTGGGAGAAAAAGATTGATTTTCTTCTAAAATGCAGTAAAAACCGCATGGTTTATCCCAATTTCGTAACTGTTTTGGGAGAAAATTGTTGTTGATTGGGAGAAAAGGAGGTGTGAAAATGAGATCATTTGACTACACTTATCTGGCGGACAGGACTTGGGATAACGAAATTCTGTCGTATATTTCCAAAATCCATGAATACAAGGGCAAACAGGATCTGTTTCTTCGCCAGAAACCTGTTGAACTGAACCGTTTGACAGAAATCGCAAAAATTCAAAGCACCGAGGCTTCCAACAGGATCGAAGGAATTATAACAACCAACAGCCGGTTGAAGCAGCTTGTGACTGACAAGACTACGCCGAAAAACAGGAACGAAGAGGAAATTCTCGGCTACCGCAATGTGCTCAATCTTGTCCATGAAAATTACGATATGCTTCCGGTTCGGAGCAGTTACATTCTTCAGATGCACAGAGATTTGTTGAAATACACGAATTATTCTTACGGCGGACAGTTCAAGACCACGCCAAACGAGATAGACATGGTGCTTGAAAACGGCGAAAAGGTCGTTTTGTTCAAGCCGCTTGAACCCTATGAAACGCCGGATGCGATAAATATGATATGCGAAAATTATCAGTCGGCACTTGACAGGGAAATTGTGGATGAACTTATCCTTATTCCATGTTTTATTCTGGATTTTCTCTGTGTGCATCCTTTCAACGACGGCAACGGCAGGATGAGCAGACTTCTGACGCTGCTGCTTTTGTACCGGAGCGGCTATCTTGTAGGACAGTATATCAGTATCGAAAAAGCTATCGCCGAAACAAAAGAATCATACTATGACGCTCTCCAGAAAGCTGATGAGGGCTGGCACGACGGGAAAAACGACCCGAAGCCGTTTATAAAATATATGCTCGGAGTAATTCTCTCGTGTTACCGCGAATTTGAAAAAAGAGTTAAAATCGTTAATGATTCAGGTGCAAAGAGCACATCTTACGATATTGTAAAGGCTTATGCTCTCGATAAAATAGGAAAGTTTTCAAAGCAGGAAGTCCTTGCCGGATGCCCGCGTCTAGGCAGTTCATCGGTAGAATCGGCTTTGAAAAAACTTGTTGACGACGGGACCCTGATCCGGATAGGAGCAGGCAGAAAAACCCTCTATGCGAAGGCTGATCCTGTTTAGATGAACAGCATCGAACAGCCGTCGGATTTGCTTTCTTCTTTTTCAGCGGAAGATTCTGAATCGGTTGCGGGTGAAACGGAACCGTCACCGTCTGCCTTATCACCGTCAGCGGAAGCAGCATCACTCTCCAAATCTCCGGAATAAAATTGGAAATCGCAACTGTTACAGCATTCTTCTGTATTGCAGTTTTTTTTTTACAAATCAGAACTTTATCTACCGATTTACGCGACTATAGCCTTCAAGCGTACAGGATTTTCGGAAAGTCTGTCTGGAACATTTCACTTTTTGAGGAAACTATCCGGTAGAAGTGCGCTACTCCGCGTTTCGGACACACCTGATATAGTTGCCGCTACTCTTATTGATTATGTACGAAGTGGTTTCGCCCACACTCCCATGGTGGAAATACACGACCCAAGCATAGGAATCGCCGGATGAATGAGTAGTTGAAGACCAAAAATAGTTGCTTGCGTTGTTTGGCATATCAGGAAAATATGAATAAGGGGCTTCAGGTTTTTCATAATTTATAAGAGAGGCCAGCTCGTTTTTATTGGGAAGTCTCCAGTCGGAATAGCCAGCATAAGTCGAATCCTCACAGTATTTAAGTGCATGCCCCCAGTTGCCTGTCGTATATTCCTTCTGCCACATCAGACCTGTTGCGGAATCTTTGACTACGGCTGCTTCGTTTATTGTCTGAGTCGTAAAATTATCAGATGTCGCAGGCTGCATCTCGTCTCCGCTGACACAAAGAACCTGTTTATGGAAGGTTTTCGAGTAGTCAGCCGAATTTTTTCCGTAATACATTCCGGAATAAGGTATAAATACATAAGCATAGTCCGTATTGCCTTTATATTCTTTCGATGTCCAGACTTTATCGCTGAATGCTGTAAAATTGGAATTCAGTGCAGGATTATATCTGCTGTTGTCAACGATAGTCAGCAATTCCAGAGGATTCGGAACACGCCAGTTGCTTTTTCCCCCGTAATTCGAGTTGTTCAAATCTGCACAGTGGTTCGGTGCATCATCCCAAGTGTATGAGTTTTTAGACGGCGACTGTTCCCAAGTCAAGCCTGTGTTGTAGTCAACCACGACTGTTTGCTTAAAAATCGTCTTAAGGTTGAAACTCTGTGCCGTGCATTTGCTCGTGTACTGTGCATCCTGTCCGAAAAGGTCTTCACCTTCTGCCGGACATTCCGGATTTTTATAACACAAAGTCTGACCCGTGCAGATGTTGCCCAAAGGAACAGGGTGTCTGCATTCAGAACCGTTCCAGACATATCCGTTTTCGCAGATGCATTCATATTCTTCCGCATTTTCCGGAATGCATTCTTCCGTTGAATTTTCCACATCCTGACAAGGGTTGCCGACACACGGATTCCACAGGCATTCCTCGCCGTTCCAGAAATAGTTTTCAGTACAGCTGAAGCCGCAGTATCCGTTGGAATCATCGATATATTTTGCATCAATCTCGTCTGTCCATTGATGGTCAAGATATTCCATTGTGTAGCTTGTGTGCTCACTGCTCCATTCACTGTTTGCGGGTTTGCCGCTACATTCCACGATTTTGGTGCATTTTTGTTCTTCTTCGTTCCATGTCCCTCCGGCTTCGGCGCATGTTTCACCGTTGACCGGCTCAGTATCCGAGTTTCTGACACATTTCACAGGATATGTATATTTACTGGCATAGCCCAGACTCTGAATACCAATACTGCCGCCATCTAGATCGAAACTTACTAACCAAGCGGTACCATAGCCGTTCGTATAGGTAGATGATGTCCAAAATCCTTTTGACGGAATGCCGGGAAAATCGGAATATGGACCACTTGATTTGTCGTAATTTAACAAAGAAGCCAATTCGTTTCTGTTGGGAAGTCTCCAGTCTATGTGACCGGCGTATTTTAACTTTTCACAGTAGTTTAAAGCACCTCCCCAGGATCTGTTTACAGTCGTTTTCTGCCACATGAGTTTCGTAGTAGAATCTGTTACAACGACATCTCCGTTTATGGTCTCTGTTGTGAATGAGGGCTTTGGAAGCTCGTTTCCACGGACGCACATTACATTATATTTTTTTTCTGTTTTTGTTTCTTTGAAGCATGAAGAATCACCGTATTGTATGTAATATGCCTTTGCCTTTGCGGGATCACTATTGTCTTCCTGTGATGTCCAGAAACGTGCTGAACTTAAAATTCCGTCTTCGGGAAAAAGAATAGAAGTAGTCGGGGTAAGTTTGGGAAAATAGTTTGTGTCAAATGCCGGATCATATTTGTTGATGTCAGATATAGTGTGGAATTCTATAGGACTCGGTAAACGCCAGTCACTGTATCCGCCATAAGTCAGAGAGTTACAGTAACCTTTTGCGGAACCCCAAAGCAGCCATTGTATTGTGGGAGTATGCTGCCACATCAACTTTGTGTTGTTGTCAAAAACTACTGCTTCATTTTCATCCGAAAATGTCAGAAGTGTAAAACTCTGAGGTTTGCAATAGCCGGCAGCTGCATATTGAGCATCCTGTCCGAAGAAATCGTCACGTGGCGATGAGGGGCATGTTATCAAACTAGAGTTGTCGTAACACTTGTCCTGATTCGTGCAAATTCTGCCGAGAGGTACAACACATTCCAAGCCGTTCCATGTATATTTGCTTTCGCAGCTGCATTCATACTCTTCCACATTTTTCGGAATGCATTCTTCTGTTGAATTTTCCAAACCCTGGCATGGATTGCCGACACACGGATTCAGGCATTCCGAGCCGTTCCAGAAATAGTTTTCGATGCAGCTGAAGCCGCAGTAGCCGTTGGATAGAGAAATATATCTTGCATCAATCTCAGTGGGCCATCCGCCGTCAGTATATTCCATTGTGTAGCTTGTGTGCTCGCTGCTCCATTCACTGTTTGCGGGTTTACCGCTGCATTCCACAGTTTTTGTGCATTTGTGTTCTTCTTCGTTCCATGTTCCGCCGACTTCGGCACATGTTTCACCGTTGAGCGGAGCTGTATCGACATCATCATCACTTAGTTCGGGTGTGGAATCAGCATCGTCGGTTGACTCAGTGTCCGCATCGGCATCATTAGGTTCCGGAGTAGAATCTGCGTCGTCAGTCGGCTCAATGTCAGCATCATCGTCATTAGGTTCAGGCGCAGAATCAGCATCATCGGTCGGTTCACTATCCGCGTCATCGTCATTCGATTCCGGTACGGTATCGGAATCATCAGCCGGAGCACTATCCGTATCATCAACAGAAGCTGTGTCAGAATCATCTGTAGGAATATCGGGAATGTCGTTGTCGCTGATCGTTTCGTTTTTGTCGCCGCATGACGCAAGCAGAACGAAAATTAATGTAAGAAACAGGATTTTCTTCATGATTCACCTCCAAATTTCAGTAACAGTATCCGTTTACGCACGGATTGCCTGAGCAGCAGTTGTCCACTCCTTCGATGCACATCTGACCTGCGGGAACGCATTGTGCCGTGTTGACGACAGTCGTAGAGGAACATCCTGCGGTATTGTTTTTTGCACAGATAAGTTCTCCTGCTTTGCACACGTAACAGCTTGGCTTGGTCGCACCGGCATTGATCTGAGGGCAGCTGTCTGTTATTGAAGAACATGCGGCCGGAAGGCATTTAGAGTCTTCAGGCGAATAGATTTCACCCTGATGGCAAAGTCCGCATGTCATCGGAACCGGATTCGTCGCGCATTTGAGACCTGTGAGTCCTTTCTCGGCATAGCAGCATCCTGTCGTACAGATTGTTTCCGAGCAGACTTTGTCTGAAGCGTATATATTGACGCAGCGTGCCAGTTTTCTATTGCATTTGAGATACGTTTGTATTGCCGCGCAGTCATCGTCATTTGTACAGCCTTTTGCACATTTCCCGCCACTAACGCAGATCATGCAGGAACCGCATTCTTTGTCGGTCGTACAGGTGTTTCCCTGCCTGTCGTAAGCGCAGCCTGAAGGATCGGTATCCGGAAGCGTGTCAGTGTCGGCATCATCATCGTTTTCTTCCGGTTCTGTGTCAGAGTCATCGGCAGAATCGCTGTCAGCATCGTCATCAGGAGTGCTGTTGTCCCTTATGCAGATATTGTTCTCTATATCGCAGGTCAAACCGGCGTTGCATGTGTCGTCCGGATAGCATTCGCCGTAAAGTTCGCCCTGTTTTCTGCCGTGATCGCTGTCTGCATCATCATCTGGCTGAGTATCGGCATTATCGTTGTCAGGTTCCGGCATGGAATCGGAATCGCCGTCAGAATCTGCATCCGCCGGCTCGATGTCAACTGTGTCGGCGTCTTCCTCTGTCACGGTATCAGTTAAATCCTGATTTTCATGCTGATTATCGTTTTTTGAGCTTCCGCAACCGGCAAAAAGCAAAAAAACCAGAACAGCTGCTAAAATCTTTGATCTTTTCATAAAATCCTCCAAAATAAAAAAAACAAATAATCATATATTTAGTTACACAAAACAGCAATTTTTCTGACCCAAAAATTCAAAAAAAAAAAAACGGTAACGTATTGATTTTATTAAAGAATTTTTACAGTTTTTTTTAATTTTACAAGAAATGGAAAGAGATTTTTGTTATTTTGACAAGTTACGGAAAAGGATTTTGTTGGAATAAATTAAATAAACAGCATCGAGCAGCCGTCGGATTTGCTTTCTTCTTTTTCAGCGGAAGATTCTGCATCAGTTGCCGGATCATCTGCGCCATCGGTCGGAGCGTCAGAACCATCGGCATTGTCTGTCGCATCTTCAGCCGGGACTTCAGTGTTGCCTGCGTCAGCGCTGTCGTCCGGAGCGGGAGAAATGACTTCATCGTCATCTTTCTCTGATTCTTCAAAAACAAAAACATCGCAAGTGTCGCAGCATTCACCGTTTTCACAGCTTTCAGCCGCCTCGACACATTCATAAGAGGTCTTGAATTCCTCTTTCATTTCATAGCTCTGGCAACAGAAAGCAAGGACTGCAGTCGTGTTGCTGGTTTCTGCCGGAAGATCGAGAGCAGCTTCAATTTCTTCATCTGTAAGCGGCTCGTAGCATGTGTTCGTAAAACTCTTTGCGTATGTAAGGCATACGTTGAAAATTTCGGAATCTGTGCAGAGAGTTTTTGCTGTCGCTGGTTCCGTTCCGCAGAGCTCGACAAGTTTGCTGTTGCATGCTTCCTCGCTGGCTTCTATGTTTCCTGAAGTAATTTCCATCAATCCGAAACAGCGGCAGTCATAGTTTCCGTCCACTTCAACTTCGCATTCGCCGGCATTGTTCTCGCATCTTATTCCTGCGTTTCCACAGAAGTCTTCGATCTCAGCTTTGCATTCTTCCTCTGTCGGCAATGTCGATTCGAGAGTCCCTCCCTCAGACGGAAGTTCAGATTCCCCGACTCCGCTACCGTCGCGGCAGGTGCACTCTTTTGAGAATGAATCCGCCGAAAGAGTAAATGTGCATTTTCCAAGATCAGATTCACACGAAATACTTCCGTCTTCGGCAAAAAGTGTTGTTGCAACCGTAAGCATTGCAAGAATAGCAAGTAAATTTTTCATTTTAGCCTCCATTAAAGTAAAAAAACCAAACAAACATATATTTAGTTACATAAAGAGCCAGTTTTTCTGACAAAAATTTAAAAAAAACGACAAATTCATCGATTTCATTGGCAAATTTTTATATTTTCTCCTGCACTCAAGTTCTTTATTTTTTCTCAATTCCGGCTATAATTCCGCGTTTTAAGTTTTTTCAACATTTTATGGAGTCAAAAATGACAGTAAGTTACAAAGAACTCGGTCTTGTAAACACAAAAGAGCTTTTCGCAAAGGCTGTTAAAGGCGGTTACGCGATCCCTGCCTACAACTTCAACAACATGGAGCAGCTCCAGGCAATCATTATGGCCTGCGTTGAAACAAAATCTCCTGTAATTCTGCAGGTTTCCAAAGGTGCAAGAGATTATGCGAACGCAACTCTGCTCAGAAACATGGCACGCGGCGCAGTCGAATACGCGAAAGAACTCGGTTATCCGATCCCCGTCGTTCTTCACCTTGACCACGGCGGCGACTTCGAGATCTGCAAACAGTGCATCGACAACGGCTTCAGCTCGGTAATGATCGACGGATCGCACCTTCCCTACGACGAAAACGTCGCACTCACCAGAAAAGTCGTAGAATACGCCCACTCGCAGAAGGATTACGTCACGGTCGAAGGCGAACTCGGCGTTTTAGCCGGCATTGAAGACGAAGTTTCGGCTGAGCATTCTTCCTACACTCCGCCCGAAGAAGTCATCGATTTCGTTGGCAAAACAGGCGTTGACTCCCTTGCGATATCGATCGGAACAAGCCACGGTGCGAACAAGTTCAAACCAGAGCAGTGCACAAGAAACGAAGAAGGCATCCTCCTTCCGCCGCCTCTCAGATTCGACATTCTTGAAGAAGTCGAAAAGAAGCTTCCGGGTTTCCCGATAGTCCTTCACGGTTCGTCTTCAGTTCCGCAGGATCTGGTAAAAATAATCAATACTTACGGCGGAAAACTCAAAGACGCGATAGGCATTCCCGAAGAACAGCTCCGCAAAGCTGCCGCAAGTGCGGTCTGCAAAATCAATATCGACAGCGACGGCCGCCTGGCAATGACTGCTGCAGTAAGAAAAGTCCTTGCTGAAAAACCGGCTGAATTCGACCCGAGAAAATACTTGGGACCTGCTCGTGAAGCGCTCAAAGAGCTTTACAAACACAAAAACATCAACGTTCTGGGAAGTGCCGGAAAGGCATAATCTTTTATCGTGCCGCATTTATAATTCAGGACAGCGGTTTTTCGAATTATTTTGTTATAGATTTCTAAAGATTTCAGGATTTTTTCAGCAGGAATTTATTTGCCGATATATTCTTCGATAGATATCTGGAGCTGTTCCCTTTCTTTTCTGCTTTCCATTTTTGAGGCTTTGCGCAGAATGGCGGGAATACTTTTGTCGTTCTGGTCGATATCGTTCTCAGGGATGAAGATGGCTTCGTCAACCAAAGGGATCGGTTTCAGGCCTCTTGATTCATCGCGGTCTCCGGAATCGGATATAGTCTCTTTCTCTTCATCATTGATTTCAGCAGGTTTCTGAACTTCGATAAACGGTTCTTCGGCTCTCTTTTCACTGATATCGGAATTCTGACCGTACCACTCTCTTGCACCTTCAGTTCTTTCGAATGTTTCCTGATGTACCGAATCGGCATTCCGTTCTGCAGCTTCGGCAACGATAAGAACGAAGACATCTGTCGCGTTTTCATCCTCAACAAGACCGAACTTGAAGTTGGCATTTTTGTCGTGCATACTTTTAAGATAGGTGAGCGCCTCGGCGAATTCCTTCATTTTGGGATTTCCTCTGAGGTAGAGCAGCATTTTCTTTGTTCCTTCTATAGTGAAATTCTTGAGGAGCGGATTGTTGAGAGCGTCTTTGATAGCATTGAGCGGAGCACGTTCGCCTGTAGCCGTCCCAAAACCGATAAGGGCATCACCCATATCTTGCATGGTGGTTTTGACATCGGCGAAATCAACATTTACGACACCGGTCTTGATTATGAGTTCTGTAATGCCTCTGACAGCATAAATAAGGATCTCGTTCGGTTTTTTGAACATATCCACAGTATCGTCATCGTCACCGGCCATTTCGAGAAGGGTGTCGTTGGGGATAACAAGAAGTGCATCAACATTTTTACGCAGTTCTTCTATTCCGGATTCGGCACTTCTCATCTTCTGGTCACCTTCAAAGAAGAAAGGCTTCGTTACGATGGCGACTGTGAGGATCCCGGCTTTTTTGGCGATTCCGGCAATGACCGGAGCCGCGCCTGTTCCCGTTCCGCCGCCCATTCCTGCAGTTACAAAGACCATATCAGAATTTTCGATCGCGGAAATGATATCTACCTGACTCTCTATCGCGGCATCTTTTCCGCACTCGGGATTTCCGCCCGCACCCTGCCCTTTAGTCAATTTAGGTCCGAGCTGAATTCTCTCTAACTCATGGATCTGAGCAAGTACCTGCGCATCGGTATTGGCTGCAATGACCTTTATATTCTGCTCTTTAAACACAGACTGCTCATTTTTCTGCACCTCTTCTTCAATCATCTTTACCGTATTGCAGCCGGCTCCGCCAACACCGACAACTGCAATTTTTACGAAATTTTCTTTCTCGCTAATCATCTCCGACTCCCCTATTCAAAAAAATTTCTAAAAATATCGGCAACTCTCGCCATCCACCCGTTTTTCTTCATAACCATCTGCTTGTGATTGGAAAAATATTTGATTATACCTACTGCGGTAGCGCATGTAGGCGAACTCAGAACATCCTGAAATCCGCTGTCCGGATCGTCGACTTTGGATATTCCGAGTCTTACAGTCTGCTCTAAGAAATCTTCCGCAATGCACTGTATATTCTTTAATTGAGATGTTCCTCCGGTAAGAACGATATCAGAATGGATCAGACCTTCCTTCTGACTTTCCCTGAGTTTCTTTTTGATCTCTATCATGATCTCTTCAACTCTCGGAGTGATTACAGTTGCAAGCTGTTTCGCCTTTTTCGTCATCGGCGCGTTCGTACCGATCACAACTGTTTCGAACACTTCTGTATCAGAAACATATTCCGGACGCACATTGCCGTGCTTGCACTTTATCTTTTCAGCTTCCACCGGCGGTATCTTCATGACTTTGCTGATATCGTCAGTGATGAATTTGCCGCCCATAGGCATTACCGCAACATAAACAGGGTCGCCGTTGCAGTAAATAGCTATATCTGCGACACCGTCTCCGATATCGACCATTGCGGCGCCCAGATTTTTCTCGTCCTCTTCAAGAACAGCCCAGCTTGAAGCTATTGCGCTTACGACCATGCCGCTGACAAAGAAACCCGCATCTTCTACAGCCTTGTAAAGATTTCTGCTCATAGTCTTTGGCATAGTTACTATCAAAACATCGACCTCAAGCATTCTGCACGCCATTCCGATGGGATTTACAATGCCTGCTTTGCCGTCGACAGTGTATTTTCCTATTTCAACACTTACGATCTGGCTGTCATCCGGCATCGTAATGAGCTTGGCCTGCTCAATAACTCTGTTCATATCGGTCTTTGCCACTTCCTGGCCTCTGACCTGGATCACGCCGTGGTTGTTTATCGAACGGATACCCTCGCCCGAAACACTGACAAAAACCTTTCTCACCCGTTTTGACGAAATTTGTTCGGCTTCCGATACCGAGTCGCGTATCGCTGCGGCAGTAGCCTGCACATCTACAACATCGCCGGCAATAAGACCTTTGTTGTTCTCTGCAACACCTTTTCCGATAACAGAGAATGCGCCGTCTTCACCTTTCTGTGCAATAACCGTGGTGACGCTTTTTGTACCTATGTCAAGGGCAGCAATCATAGAATTGTTTTTACCCATCTCAATCCTCCTTCTTTATGTTGACAAGTTCGATTATTATCTCAAATTTCGTTTCACCGAAATCATCTGTTACTTTGTCGAAATCATACTCCAGACACCACTGGTTCTTTGCAAGCAGCGCACTTATGGTATTGGAAGTATCCTCCATCATTTTGATCCATTCGTCGCGAGAAGCCTCCTCTTTGAGGTGAACGACCGTATTCAAATTTTTGTTGTCAAGCCCGCATTCCAGCGAATATCCGGCAAGAAATTCATAATTTATGCGTTTAAGAAGGCAGACAGAGTTCAAATCTTTCCATTTTTTCGCAATAAAGATAGCGTTTTTTATCTTCTCGGAACGTTTTTTATCTTCTTCGGGAGTTGAGGATTTAAGATAAAAAATAGGCATATCTTTCGGAACTTCACGGGCCAACGCCTTTTTGAACAGAATTCCGTTAGCATCAGAGAACCACTGAATGAAAGTATCGGGATCAGAAGACTTTTCTCTGCTTGTAACCACTATTTCCGGCGTGAATTCTTCTATGTTTATCCGTACAGAATTCGGAAGAGACTTTTCGACGAAAGCCTTTTTGACCCATCCGCATGCCGTCAGATTAAACATCATTTTTCTGGTATCGGCATCGAAGAAACTCATTTCCCTCTCAAGTTCTGTAACTAACAGAATGTCTTTTCTGGTAAAGTTTTTATTGCCGATTATTTCGACATTTTCAGGAAGTATAAGCATTTTATCGCTGTTTTTGAACGCATTGAAACTATCTCCGGCAAAACAGACTACAGCGGCAAATACCGAAACCAGAATGTATACCGAGAGCAGATAGCCGATAATGCTCAATATCCTGATGAACCTTTTCATTTTGCGCTCAAGCACTCCGAAATAAGTGTTTCAATAAGCTCTAAATAACCTATGCCGCGGTATTTCGCAATCATCGGAACAAGCGAATGGCCCGTCATTCCCGGCAGAGTATTGATTTCAAGCATGATGTAATCGTCACCGCTGATGATGAAATCGCTTCTCGTTACACCTTTGCAGCCGAGAGCGACATGCAGTTTAAGAGCCGCATCGGAGATTTTCTCCCTTACAGCTTCGCTTATATCAGGGTGAACCGTGTATATCGTCTTGTCGCTGTTGTATTTCGCGTCGAAATCATAAAATTCATTTGCAGGAGTGATCTCGACATCGCCAAGGACCTTGTTTTCAAGCACAGCGACATTGACTTCGCGCCCTTTGAAGAACTTTTCGCAGAGATATCTTTTCCCGGCTTTGAGTTCTTTTTTCGCACCTTCCCAGCTCTCCTCGTTCTTGACGATGTAAACACCGCGGCTCGAACCGTTGACAGGATCCTTTACGACGAAAGGAAAATCGAAAGGTTTGTCCATGCCGGGTGCAGCCTCTATCGTTTTTCCTTCAGCGACATTTATTCCGCATTCTTTCATAACGGCGCGGCAGATCAGCTTGTCCATTCCTACTGCGCTTGCAGTAACGCCGGAATTCGTGTAGGGAATATTCATCATTTCGAGAAGTCCCTGCACCGTTCCGTCCTCTCCGTATCTGCCGTGAAGCCCGTTCACAACGACATCGGGCGCAAATTCGCGGAGGTTTTCAGCCAGATCGAAACCGACATCAATGAACTTAACATTGGTGTAGCCGCCTTCGCACAGCGTTTTGTAAAGCATGTTTCCCGTAACAAGGCTGACTTCGCGTTCATCCGACATTCCGCCGGCGATGACTGCGATTTTCATGTTTTTGTCGAGTTTCATCCTATCCTCCTCTAAAAATCAGTCATACCAGAACTGTACTTCGGGCTCCAGAGTGACTCCGAATTTTTCACGGACTCTTTCTATCGCGATATCCTTCAAGCGGCAGAAATCATCAAAAGTCCCTTCGCCCGTATTTATTATTATGTTTGCATGGTTGTCGCTGAGCTTCGCGCCGCCGACGGAGAAGCCTTTCATTCCGCACTGGTCGAGCATATATCCGGCCTTGCCGTCTTTAGGATTTTTGAAAAGCGAACCCGCGCTGTGCCCTTTTATCTTTATTCTCTTTGAAAGGAATCCCAAAATCCTGCTTCTTACGTTTTCGGAAGTGTCTTTTGTGAGAATAAGTTCCGCGCCGTAAATCACAAAAGAGCCTTTCGGCTTGTTGTCGAGCGAGCGGTAGCTGTATTCCGGCAGAAACGGGAAAACCTTACCGTTCTGAATGACATAGATGACCCCTACGACATCATCCCACGAAGAACCTGCAGGAGCAGCGTTTCCGTAAAGCGCGCCGCCGAGATTTCCTGGAATTCCGGCAAGAAATTCCACTCCGGACAAGCCGTTCTTTATCGAATAGTCAAGCAGAGCGGCATTGCTCACCCACGAAGGCATGAAAGTCTTGACCAGATATTCGTCTACATCATCAGTATCACTGGTAGAAATCGCCTTTCCCATGTAAAGCACCGGTTTTTTTACGTCTCCGGCAATAATGTTGCTGCCGCCGGAAAGGATCCTGTAATCATCGAATTCAGAAGTAAAACGCACGAGATCGTCAATGATTTCAGGGAAATACAGATCGCACACAGCGTCTTTGACCTTTATAGTGAGAAGATCACTTATGTCAGCACGCTTCTTGAACTTCACTATTTTTCCCCGTTCATAAGTTTTGTTAAAACAGTGTTGACATCGCCCGCACCGACCGAAACTATCGCCGAAGCATGGATTTTCTTTTCATTTTCCTTAATGATTTCGACAGCTTTATCTATATTTTCAGCATAAAAAACAAAATTGTCACCGCTTTTAAGTTCTTCGTACAGTTCTTTTGAAGCCCTTCCTTCGCACTTTTCACCCGCGGAATAAACCGGAAGAATGATCAGAGTCCCGACATTTTTCAGCACTTCTTTAAACTTGTCGTAAAAAGCAGTAAATCTCGATATCCTGTGAGGCTGGAAAACAAGGCAGAAATTCCTGAACTCGTGTTCCGCCTGCTCGATAAGGGCTTGGACCTCGCTCGGATGGTGTGCATAATCGTCAACGAGCGTCATTCCGTGCCAGGTTCCGACATTCTGGAATCTGCGGTCGACTTTCGGCACAGACTTCCAGAATTCGCGGTCTAAAGCAGGCAGTGTTCTGCCGGTTTTGCCAAGATACTCCGAAGCGGCAAGAAGAGCTGCTGAGCGGTTCTGCAGGATGTGCGTCGGTTCTGCAATGTCTCCGACATAAATTTCAGTACCGCCTGAAAGAAAGAAAAGAGAGGAATCCTTCATATAGAAGCTACTGCCGTCATTGTTTTCAAAACCTTCACCATTCCTGATCTCATCGTGAGTCGGGAAAGAAAGCGGAGAAAACATTGCGAAAAGTCTGTCGCTAAGATCGTAGCCGCGCCCGATTATCAGATTTTCGGGTCTTTCGGAAAGAAGATAACTCTCGAAAGATTTCAGCATATTTGCCGGGGTTTTGTAAAAATCTGCGTGTTCAAACTCAAGATTCGTTATAACAAGTGAATCTGGCTTCATTTTGAAGATCGACCCGTCGCTTTCGTCAAGTTCTACGACATAAGGCTCACCGGCAGAAACACTCGTCTTGCCGTTGCTTTTTCCACCGGCATAGACAGATGCTTCCACTCCAGCAGCACGAAGAAGCGCATAGATCATCCACGTCGTCGAAGTCTTGCCGTGGCTTCCGCCGATCCCTATTTTGTGTCTGTTTGCAAGAAGGATCGCCAGGAACTCGCCGCGCGTAACGACTTTTATCCCTTTTTTCAAAGCCTCAGCCACTTCAGGATTGTCAAGCGGAACGGCACTTGAGCGTACAAGGATATCGACTCCGTCAATATGAGCCGGATCATGCCCTAAAGAGCATTCTATCCCCTGACCGCGCACCATTTTGAGGAAGGAACTTTCCTTCAGATCGCAGCCGCTCACCCTGTAACCGAACGATTTCGCAGCAGCAGCAAGACCGCTTACGCCGCTTCCGCCTATGCCCATAAAGTGGATATGCATTATTTTTTTCCGCTCTTCAAAGTTCTTTCGATGTCGTCAGCCAGTCTGCCTGCCGAGTTTTCAAAATCAAGTTCCGTCATATTCCTTTTCATATTTTCCTCGTTTTTGAGATAGGAATTGAGGAAGGAATAAATTTTTCTCATCCTGACTGCGGCATTTACGCTTTTTATATCTTCGACGATGTAACCGAGGCTCTTTTTCGCCATAAAAACTGCATTCTGTTTCTGGAAGTAATCCTTGTTTTTCGGAAGCGGCAGATAAATTGCCGGTTTTTTGAGAGCGATAAGTTCTGCTATTATGTCGCTGTTCGGCCTTGCAATGACGATATCAGCAACTTTGAAGTAGGAACCGCGGTTTTCAAAAAACATTTCACAAGTGCTCTCGATCCTGTTGGTCTCGTAATATCTCTGGATCGCTGCGATCTCTCTGTCTCCGGTTTCATGGATAATGTAGAAATCCCTCGTGATTTCGGGATATCTCGTTATCAGCTCACGGAACGTGGCATTCATATCCCTCATCTCTTTTCTGCATGAGAGGATAAGAAGTTTCCGCTTTTTCGTCTGGATATCGGCCGGCTCGGCTTTCAGGATCTCCCTGTCGACCGGAATTCCCGAAACAAAAGATTTTTTGTAGAATTCGTAGTCTATATTTTCCTGCATAGCTTCAAACGGGAAATATATCCTGTCGGCCTTTTTCATAAAGTCTTCACCACATTTTGAAACTGCAAAATTTCCTTCAAACAGCATGATTTTTATACCGTTTATCTTCGAAGCAGCTTCAAGAAAGGGATAGGCTGCAAATCCGCCGAAGCTCAGGACCGCATTTATACTTTTAACTTTCAGAATCTGAGCCGCTTCCTGAGTGCAGGACTGCATTTTCAACGTTCTGACAATTTTTGAAACCAGCCCTCTTGACTGAGGGAAACTGGAGGCATAAACGACTTCGTAGCCTCTTTCATTAAAGATTTTGGCGAAAACGGATCCCTGCGTGAGAGCGAAAACACTCATTATGCCGCGCAGTCTGAGCGCATTTGCCAGTGAGAGTGCAGTCTTCTGCTGTTCTCTCGTATTGATGCCGGTCATAAGCAGCATAAATTTTGTTTCGATAGCGCTATCCATTTTCACCTCCGGAATCAGCGTCGGCTCTCACTCGTTACCGCATTGAGGATAAGTCCGACCATGATTGAATAACTTGCCAATGCACTCCCGCCGTAACTGATAAAAGGCAGCGGTACGCCTTTATTCGGGAAAAACGACGAAACGACGAGAAGATTTATCAAGACCTGCATAACAAGCATCAGCACAAAACCTGCAACAAGATAAAAATTGAATGTATCTTGCATATGCAGGACAAAATATGATCCTATTCCGAACATAGCCATAAAGATCAGTATCAGGATCAAAGAGCCGATGAAACCGAATTCCTCTCCTATTATGGGAAAAATGAAATCCGTCTGGGCTTCCGGCAGATTCGCAACTTTCTCGGTCGAATTTCCGAATCCGACTCCGGTTGAACCTCCCATACTGAGTGCGACCTGAGCGCGGCATTGCTGCAGACCGATATTGTCTCTGTATTCAATACCGCACGGATCGATGAAAGCCTGAAGTCTTCCGATCCTGTAGCCCTTGCCAGGCATAAAAATCAGAAAGGCTAACGCAACAACCGCCAAGGGAGAAAGATAGAGGAGATATTTTTTTCTCATCCCGCCCAAAAGAAGCATGAGCGTTGCCGTTCCGCAGATGATTATCGATGTTCCGAGATCTTCCACCGCAATCAAGGCGACAATGGCGACAACTACAAGAACTATTGTGATAAGATCCTGAAGAAGCTGGACCCTTTCTCCTTTTTTGGTCATTACCTCGCTCAGATAGATCACAACGACGATTTTTGCGAACTCTGAAGGCTGAAGCATCATGAAGCGGAGATCTATCCAGCGCACGGAACCGTTTCTCTTAGCTCCGATAATCAAAGTAATGCCGAGAAGGAAGATCATGAAAGCGACAAGAAACCTCGATGAATTTTTCAACCAGGAGAGATTTACCAGATAAGCCGCAATAAAAGCGGTCCCGGCAAAAGCGAAGTTGACGACAAGTCCGCGGATCTGATACCAAAGCTCAGCTTCGGCCGAAGGCACCTTGAACATCTTTATATTGAAAACCATCACCATCCCGAAAACAACGAGAAGAAAAAATATAGAAAAATAGAGTTTTACCACTTTTTCCATGACTATACCCCCATCTTAGCCTTCAAGTCTTTGACTTTGTTGACAAAATCGACTCCGCGCTCTTTGTAGTTTTTGTACCAGTCAAAACTTGAGCACGCCGGTGAAAAGAGAACGACACCGTCGTTTTTTGCAAGAAGAAACGCCTTTTCTACGGCCTCAGCCATGGAATCGGCACTTTCCACATTTGCAAAACCCTTGAAATAAGGACGAATTATCTCTTTTGAGGCACCGATGAGGACAACTCCTTTACACTTTCTGTCGGCAAGAATACGCACAGGCTCGTAGCTGCCGCCTTTATCGACTCCGCCGAGAATCAGAACGACTTTCCCGTCAGCGAATCCGGCAAGTGACTTCTCAACTGCTCCGACGTTTGTTCCCTTGGAATCATCAATAAATTCAACACCTTGGAACTTGTCTACGAAAGCGGTTCTGTGAGCAAGCGGATCAAATTCGAGAAGCGATTTTCTCAGGATCTCAGTATCACCCACCCACTCTTTTACACCTAAAACGGCTGCCATTATATTTTCGATATTGTGATGTCCGCGTATCTTGAGATCATCTACTTTCAGCTTTTTACCGTCAAAAAATACATACTCGTCATCACACTTTATATCTTTCGTTCCTTCAACTGAAAAGAGTCTGAGATCAAAATCAGGATGTGCGAAATCATCGGAAACGATTCCGGTCCCGAGAACTGCAACGCCGCCTTTCTTCAACAAATTCAGCAAGTTAAGTTTGGTGTTTTTGTAGTCTTCGAAGTCTTTGTATCTGTCAAGATGGTCAGGTGTGACATTCAGGACCATTGCAACATCTACCTTGAGACTTTTCAAAGTCTCAAGCTGGAAAGAACTGAGTTCTATAACGAAGAATTCATATCCTTTTCCTATTCCGTTTATGACCGGTTCGCCGATATTTCCGCAGAGGAACGACTTGAACCCGGCGTTTTTAAGAAAGGCGTGGATAAGCGATACCGTCGTCGATTTTCCGTTAGTACCGGTAACCGCAATAACTTTTTCATCTTTCACAAACCTTCCGGCAAGTTCGAGTTCTCCAATGATTTCAGTTCCTTGAGCACTCAGTTTCTGAATAACTTTGTGTGTGGCAGGAACTCCGGGACTGATTATCGCAAGGTCATATCTCAGGGTTTCGTCATATTTCAGGTATTCGGCCGAATATTTTTCAAGCTGCGCCGCGTTGTCATCGTAAATAAAAATTTCATATCCGGAGCTTTTCAGAAATCTGGCAGAAGAGATTCCCGAAATTCCGAGTCCGACTATCAGTGCATTCATTTTCAAACCTCCAGAAAATCGAAAAGTCTTTCAAGTCTGTTGCCTCTCGAACCTTTCACAAGGAACGTTCCTTCTTCCGGCAGCAGACCTTTGATTTCCGCAATATCACCCAAAAAAACGAGCTTTTCGCAGTTCAAAAAATCCGACTTCAGTTTATCGAATTCGCAACCAACCAAAAAAACCGCCCTTAATAGTGTAAAGTCTTTTAAAGAATTTACAAGTTCTTTGTGCATTTTTTCGGAAAAATCGCCAAGTTCGAACATACTGCCGAGAATAAGAACGCATTGTTTAGATTCCTTTACGGCATACTTTTTGTAGAAATTTTCAATCGATCTCTTCATCGATTGAGGGTTTGCATTATAGCAGTCAACAACAAAAGTGCGTTTTCCGAGAACCTTAACCTCCCCTCTCATTCCGGGAAGCACGCATTTTGCAACAGATTTTTTAAGATCGGGCAAAAAGCCGAGAGCAGCATAAACAACATTTGCCGCGCAGTTTATATTTTCTACCATAAAATCCGGCAGTTCTTCAAAATCTTCCGCGAGTTTTTCCAGCGCTTCATTTGAATAGGTATGGATATTTCTTGAATTTTTGTGTTCGTCGACCCATTTTTTCATGTAAGGATCGGAAACATTCGCCGAAACGACGGCTTTTGAGAAATCGAAAATCTCAAGTTTTGCGGCTGCAAGATCAGCGTGGCTTGCAAAATTTCCGATGTGCGCATTTCCGATATTGGTTATAGTTACGAAGCCGGGATCTGCGATCTCAACAAGATTCCTGATTTCACCGCTGTGGTTCATACCCATCTCGAGAACGAGGACTTCGGTGCAAAGCGGCATATTCAGAATGACGAGCGGCATCCCGAGATGATTGTTGAGATTGCCCGTCGTCGCATAAACGATTTTTCCCGAAACAGCTGCCATCGAAGCTATTAGCTGACGTGTAGAAGTCTTTCCGCTCGAACCGGTAACAGCTATCACTTTTCCTGAGAAAAGTTTTCTTCTTTCACGCGCCATGATGCTCATAAAATCAAGAACATCAGGGACTTTTATGTAGTTTTCATCCTGCGAAATATCTTCAGAACCTATACATATAACACCTTTTTTAAGAAGGTCTGAAACATAGTTGTGACCGTCTGTTTTCTCGCCTTTGAAGGCAAAAAAGAGAGAATTTTCAGTGCATTCGCGCGAATCAATGCAGCATTTTGAAATTATTGCATTTTTGAGCTTTTTTTTTGATCCGGCCTCGTTAAGGGCCCTTTCGATCAGCTGTGTTGTAAACATCTATACCTCCCCAAGTGACTTTTCGGCTTCGAGTCTGTCTGAAAAGAACTTTTTTCCGCTTTTTGTGATCTGATAGTTCTCTGCGCCTTTCCCGGCAATGAGAACGACATCGTTTTTCCCTTTGATTTCAATAGCTTTTTTAATCGCCTCAGCCCTGTCGTTTATCACTGTGACATCAGCGTCTTTCGGGCATCCGGCAAGAATATCTGCGATTATTTTTTCCGGATCCTCTGTTCTCGGATTGTCATCAGTAACTATGATCATGTCGGCAAATCTGCACGCCGTTTCACCCATTATCGGACGTTTTCCGCTGTCTCTGTCGCCGCCGGCACCGAAAACAATGATTATTTTTTCGTAAATACCTAATTTTCTTAAAGTAAGCAGAACATTTTCCATTGCGTCCGGAGTATGGGCATAGTCGATATAGACAGCATGTTTCCCCACTTTTTCAAGACGACCGGGAACGGAGACATTGTTTCCGATCCTCCCGAACGCCTTTTCTGCACCGATAAAGAGAGCCGATGCAGCAAAAGCGCCTGCCGTATTGTATATGTTGAAATTTCCGACAAGAGGGATCTTTACTTTTCTGGAAATACCGCCGAACGTAAAAACGACTTCGCTGCCGTCGTCACCGATCCTTTCTGTTTTTATAAATAATTCAGCAGAGTTGTCTTTTTCGGAGATTCTTATCTGACGAACGCCGGCAAGTTCTTCAGAGAGCCTTTTCCCGGCTTCGTCATCGATATTTATGATTGCCGTTCCGCCGCTTTTAAGATGCTCGGAGAACAATTTTTTTTTTGCCTGATAGTAATTTTCGAAAGTTTTGTGAAAATCAAGATGATCGCGGGTAAGATTCGTGAAAATCGCGGCGTCGAACATCGTTTTTTCGATCCTGTTTTCAGCTAGAGCGTGGCTGCTCACTTCCGAAATGACAGCATCCACACCCGATTTTCTCATATCGTCAAGCAGAGAATACCACTTCCAGTTGAGAGGAGTCGTATTCTGCGCGGGGATCAGCTTTCCCGCATATTTGTAGTTCAAAGTGCCGATAACTCCGCAGCTCAGATCATCGCGAAGAATGTTTTCTACAATGAATGTCGTAGAAGTTTTTCCGTTCGTTCCTGTGACTCCGATCATTTTCATCTTTCTGTCGGGTTCGTCGTAAAAAACCGGAAGGACAGCTCTCAGAGCATCTTTCACTGAGTAGACGCGAATGTAATTCTTTTTTCCGCATTCCTTTTCTCCGACAACGAACTCCGCCCCTTTTTCAAAAGCCGCATCAATGAAATCGTGCCCGTCGCTGTTTTGACCTTTGATACAGAAGAATACGCTGCCCGGCGCGACTTCACGCGAATCGGCGGTGATTTTTTCGAGTACGGCACTTTTGTCAGAGACAGGGGAGCACACAGTGAATTTTGAAATAACATCAATGAAATCAGTTGTTTTCATCATTCTTTTTCCTCTTCGATATCAAGACGGACAACCGTTCCTGCAACAACGACGTCTCCGGCTTTAGGCGACTGCCCGACTATCTTTCCGTTGTTGACCGGATTACCGATAAAAACGACTTCGAGATTGTTGTCATTTGCGATAGCATGTGCATCTTTCGCACCGATATTGTTGAAATTGGGTATTTTGACATAATCGGAACCGATTTCGGAAGAATCGAAATCGATTACGCTGCCTGTCGTATCGACAGCTGCATATTCGGGGATTTTATCTTTATCCTTGTCGTTTTTATAAACCGTAACGTCAAATTTCGGAAGGATCCTCTCCGCTATCGCTTTGAAGACAGGTGCTGCAACCGTTCCGCCGTATTCCTTTCCCTTAGGTTCAGCGATAACGACAACTGCAACAAATTTCGGGTCGTTATTGGGAACGGCTCCGGCAAAAGAACAGACGACTCTGTTCCATTCATACATTCCTTTTTCCTTGTTGAAAATCTGGGACGTTCCGGTTTTGCCGCCGACCTCTACACCTTTGATACGCGCCTTTTTTGCCGTTCCGTGTTCGTCGGAAACAACGTCCTCGAGCATTTCTATCATCTTTTTATCGGATTTATATTCAAAGTTTATATGTTTCGGCTCAGGAGCAAAAACTTTTTCGTAATCTTTTCCGACAACTTTATCAACAAGAACGGGCTTCCACAGAACTCCGCCGTTGTATATCGCCGAATAAGCTCTGACCAACTGCACCATATTTACGAAAAGCCCCTGTCCGAAAGAGAGGTTTCCTTTGTCTATCGGATACCATGTATCATACTTTCTTATAGCTCTGTACGCCTCTCCGAAAATATTTATCTCGCTTTTCTGACCGAAACCGAACATGGTAAAATAGTCGTAAAGCTGCTTGTTGCTAAGCCTGTCGGCAAACTTTATCGTCCCGATATTACTTGAATTTACGACGACATCCCTGATAGTCATCCACTGATTCGGGTGAGAATCGCGGACTCTCTTTTTACCGAAAATGAAACTTCCGTTTTCACCGAAGACAACCTCTCCGGGTTTGACCAGATTTTCGTTGAGAACAGCCAGAATAGAGAATGCTTTAAATGTCGATCCTGGTTCAAAAATATCGTAAACGACGTGATTTCTCTTATATTCCGGGGAATAATCGCTGTAATGCTCAGGTTCGTAAGTCGGATAGTTGGCCATTGCGAGGATTTTACCTGAAGCAGGCTCCATAATGACTACTCCGCCCCATTTTGCCTGAACTTTTTCCATCATTTTGGCCAGCTCCTCTTCTGCGATGAACTGGATCTCGGAATCTATAGTAAGATAAATATCCTTTCCTCTTCTTGACTCGCCGAGTTCGCTTTCGATATCGATATCGTCATCGTAAACTATTTTTTTCGTGAGTTTGTTCTGTTTGAGATATACTTTTTCTCCTGCAAGTTCTTTATCGTATTTAAGTTCGATACCGTCGAGTCCTTCTGCATTATCCTCATTTGCTTTTTTGTTTGCCTGAACGAAACCCAAAACATTGGCAAGCAGTTTTCCCTGCGGATATACGCGTTTGAACCCCTCCTCGTAAATTATCTGATTAAGGTCTTTTCTGCGTCTGTCCGCCTTTTTCTTTTCTTTCAGCTTCCTCTCTTTCTCCTCTGGAGAGTCATTGTCATCTGATTTTATTTCCTTGAATTTCTTAGACTCGATCTCTCCGGCCTCTTTCACCGCACTTTTGAGAATCCTGACCTCTTCGCGTTTCAGATCCTTTTTCAGAATCGCATAATGATTCGCTTTGCCTTTTTTCTTGTCTTGTTTAAGGATTTCAAGGACTTTCTGTCTGTCGATACCGACATTAGAGGATATAATGTCAGCCATGAATTCCTTGTCTCCGACTCCCGCCGGATCGATTGCAAGATCGATTTTGTATTCACTCATTGCAAGCGGATTGCCGTCCTTGTCGTAGATGGTTCCCCTGCGGCCTTTGACGACCTTGTATTCGAACGAATTTGCGATTTTATTCATTCGTTCTTCATGTTTTAAGACTTGAAGATAGTAGAATCTTCCTATGACAACAAAAAAAGCGATAAGAACTACAGACGCAAAAAAAAGATATATCTTTCTACCGGTATCCATACTCCCCTCCCCCACATTTCAGATCTCTCAGCTCGGAATTAATCTAATTTTACGAATTTATCCGAAGTTACGACAGACATCTTCATTTCTTTAGCTTTCTGCATCAGAGCTTCGGCGGATGTCATTTTCAGATATGCGTGCTCCGTAGTTTCTTTCCGCCATACGAGCTCCTTAGTGTCTTCGATCTTCTGGATGATCTCTCTTTTAAGATTCGCCTTGTAAGCCTTGTAGTAACTGTCTGTGAGCATCAGGGAGCCTGCCGTCAGTATCATGCAGATATAAACAACAAGTTCGCCTGAAAAAAGCGTCTGGATCTTTGTCGAGATGACTCTCGAGCTGCTGAAAATTTTTGTTCTTTCTTTTCTGATGTTTTTTGAATCTGCATGAACGTAAGCCGGCATAGTTATCCTCCTAAAGTTATATAAAAACGGTCTTTTTCTTCAATATTCTCAGTTTCGCGCTTCTTGCACGCGGATTTCTTCCGCACTCCTCATCAGTAGGAGTTATCATATCGACTGCAAACGAAGCTTCGTCGCAGAAAGGAACGGAGTCTTTGCCGTCGATATAGAACGGAACTTTGTTTTTGCGGTCACGGAAAAAGTTTTTCACGATCCTGTCTTCAGTCGAATGGAAGGTGATGATGCCCATGACACCTTTGTCCGAAAGAAGCGGAAAAGCCTTTTTCAGCGCAGTTTCGAGCTCGCCGAGTTCGTCGTTTACAGCCATCCGGATCGCCATAAACACCTGTGTTGAAGGATCGATCCCTTTTTTCGCATACCTTTTCGCCTTTCTTATTTCGTCAGCGAACTGCATCGTCGTCGTCATACCTTCATCGGCACATTTTTTAAGCGTTCTTGCCACCGTTCCGGCCTCGCGCTCCTGAGCGTAAAGACTCAGAATGTTCCTGAGTTCACCTTCGGTCGAATTTTTAATGAAATCGAGAGCGGCTAAGGGGGAGGTTTTATCCATTCTCATATCCATCGGACCGTCTTTCTGCATCGAAAAACCGCGATCGGGGGTATCGAACTGAAAGCTGCTGACACCGAGATCTGCAAAAACGATATCTGCTTTCGGTATCTGAAGAAGGAAGAGGACTTTATCAATTTCGCTGAAAGGCGCATTTACTACCGTGACATTCGGGAAAGATGCGAACTTTTCCTTAAGATGCGCCACCGCGTCCTGATCTCTGTCGATAAGGACAGCACGCACTTTCGGATATTTTGCAAGAATGCCGGCATCGTGACCGCCGCCGCCGGCAGTAAGATCGACAAAAACAGAAGGTTCGTTGTCAAAAGAAGACAATACTTCATTGAAGAGGACAGGAACATGAACAAAATCCATTACTTGTCACCTCTGCCTTCTACAACCTTCTGTTTAGCCTTATTTATTGCATCGTACAGATTTTGTTTGGTGATACGGGATTTAGGCTCAAGATTTTCTTTCGCCCAGATTCTGAGATTACTTATTACACCGACAAAAACGACATCCTTGTCTATTCCGGCGTATTCAATCATGTATTTCGGAAGCCTTATTCTGTTCTGACCGTCAAGTTCGATACGCTCCGCAGCTCCGATATAGTTGTTGAGAAAATAATCTTTGATCTCCCCTTCGTCCATGTTGTCAACCAGCATCTGCTTTTTTGCCCACTCTTCCTCGGAAAAAAGCTCGAGATAACGTTCTTCTTCACAAGGACTGCACACGATAACGACGTGGGAATTTTCCGTAAGATTCAGTTTGGAATAATAATCGGCCGAAAGAGTAATTCTTCCTTTCGGATCGATTCGGTAATCCTTTCTTCCGAAGAATGTCTTATCAAGTGTTGACATCTTTTGACACCAAAAAAGCCCATAACACCACTATTTACCACAAAACGCCACACGTGTAAAGCATCTTTCTCATTTTTTTTCGTATCTACTTGAAATTTATGGGGAAAAAATTTTTTACAGTAAAAAAAGAGGTGTTTTTTATGCCGAACCGGCAAGATCAGACTTCCGGAAAAAGGCAAAAAAACTCAAAAAAACGATCGAAAGTGAGTAAAAGTGTCAGATTTTGAGAGAAATTGCAGAAAGAGAGCCGTTTCTATTTATCTTTTGCGGCCTCTTTATCAAGAAATGCCTTTGCCTCGGCTGCACATTTGCCTTCAGGAAATTCTCCCAAATAACTTTTCCAATAATATGAATAGTTATTTGTTCGCGCTTTCACACAGGCTTTTTTGTCTTCACGCTGCTTTGCTTCTTTCCATGCAGCTTGTGCTTCAACTGCACATTGGCCTTCTGGGAATTTATTCAAATAGCGTGCCCAACCAGATGAACTATTCTCTTTTCGCGCTTTTTTACAATATGTTTTATCTTGTATCTTTAAAAACAATTTTGCCTCTGGCGAGCATTTGCCTTCAGGAAATTTTTCCAAATAACTTTTCCAAGCTGCAGAAAATTCTTCCAAATAATAACTGTTCCACAAATATAAATGGTTCCATTTTCGCGCTTCTTCACAGGACAACTTGTCATAAGCTGCTTTTGCTTCAGCTGCGCATTGGCCTTCTGGATATTTATCCAAATACCATTCCCAATAATATGAACGATTCTTTTGTCGCGCTTCTTCACAGGATAACTTATCTTCACGCAACCTCGCTTCTTTCCATGCAGCTTTTGCTTCTGATGCACATTGGCCTTCTGGAAATTTGTTCAAATAACTTTTCCAATTAGATGAACCATTCTCTTTTCTCGCCTCCTCACAGGATAACTTGTCCAATGCTACTTTTGCTTCTGATGCACATTGGCCTGCAGGAAATTCTTCCAAATAACTTTTCCAATTAGATGAACGATTCTCTTTTCGCGCTTCCTCACAGGATAACTTGTCCAACGCTGCTTTTGCTTCTGATGCACATTGGCCTTCTGGAAATTCTTTCAAATAACTTTTCCAATTAGATGAACGATTCTCTTTTCGCGCTTCCTCACAGGATAACTTCTCTTCACGCTGTCTTGCTTCTTTCCATGCCGATTTGGCTTCAGCTGAGCATTGGCCTTCTGGAAATTTGTTTAAATAACGTTCCCAATAATATGAATCGTTCTTTGTTCGTGCTTCTTCGCAAAGCAATTTGTCATAGGTTGATACGCATTGGCCTTTTGGAAATTCTTTCAAATAGCTATCCCAATAATCTGAATCGTTATGTTCTCGTGCTTTTTCACAGGACAACTTATCCAAGGCCGTTTTTGCTTCTGCTGCGCATTGACCGTTCGGATAATTTTCAAGATAAAATTTCCAGAAATATGGAATATTATATTTCCTGGCTGTTTCGCATTCCCCCTCATCTTCCTGACGCACACACCTGATGGTATGCGAAAATTTTGGACATTCGTGCCGCTCATACCCCTCCCATTCATCACACTCTTTAAATTCTATTCTGAAAATTCCGCTTTTACTAGCAGACCATGCATACTGAGATGCATCCCTCTCCCCCCACAATTCTAATAATTCGATATATCCTTGATCAAAATAAGCTAAAAGGGCAGTCTCATCTCCATGTAATCTGCTATAGAAGCACTCACCTTTTTTCTTTGTTTTGGAACAGTTTTCAACAAGCATCTTCAGCTCATCCACAGTCGGAAGTCTCCAGTCTTTGAGACCTTCCTCTTCAAGCTCCTTACAATAACGAGTTGCTCTTTCCTCTAACTCCCAATAGGATTCATAGCTTATAGTCGAAGCATCCGACCATTCCACATTACCTGTTTTTTTATATTTGGCATTAAAAGCTTTTGCTTCCTCTATACATTCACCTTCAGGAAAATAGTCCAAATATTGTTTCCAATAATATGATTCGTTATTTTTTCGCGCTCCTTCACAGGCTTCTTTGTCTTCACGCTGCCTCGCTTCTTTCCATGCCGCTTTTGCCTCGGCAACGCATTGGCCTTCTGGAAATTTCTCCAAATATCGTTTCCAATCATCTGAATGGTTCCATTTTCGCGCGTATTCACAGGATAACTTCTCCAATGCAACTTTTGCCTCGGCAACGCATTGGCCTTCTGGAAATTTCTCCAAATAACTTTTCCAACCAGATGAACTATTCTCTGTTCGCGCGTATTCACAGAATAACTTGTCCGGTGCAACTTTTGCTTCAGCGGCACACTGACCTTTAGGAAATGTATCCAAATATTGTTCCCAATAATATGAACGATTCTTTTTTCGCGCGTATTCACAGAAGAAGTTGTCCCGTGCAACTTTTGCTTCAGCAGCGCATCGACCGTTCGGATATTTTTCAAGATAATTCTGCCATATCCAGAATGTTCCATACTTTTTTGCTTCTTCACAGGCTGATTTATCTGTACGCAGCCAATCTTTATTCAAAGCCGCTTTCGCCTCGGACGCGCATCGACCGTTCGGATATTTTTCAAGATAATCACGCCACATCCAGGGTTTCCCGTTTGGTGTCTGAGCATCCTCACAGGATATTTTTTCCAATGCCTCTTTTGCCTCGGCAACGCACCGGCCTTCAGGAAATTTCTTCAAATAGTAGTCCCAAAAATATGAATCTTTTTGCGCAGCCTGGCATCTCGACTGTTCTTCTTTTTCCCAAACAGCTTTTGCCTTAGCCGAACATTCTCCGTTAGGGAAATTGTTAAAATAGTAAATCCATAAATCCGGATCATCATACTTTTTTGCCGATTCACAGGCATCATGTTCATCCTGACGCACACAACGTCCTAAATGGTCCCTATTTCCATATAATATTTTATATAAACATTTACCTTTTTTCTTTGTTTCGTAACAGTCTTCAACAAGCTTCATTTTTTCTTCCTCAGTCGGACGTCGCCAGTCCTTGTGACCACCCTCTTCAAGCTTTTCACAATAAGCATCGAAGACTATAAAATTTATATCAACAGCATCCGACCATTCCACAGTACCTGTTTTTTTATATTTAGCTTTGAAAGCGTTTCCTTCTTCAGCACATATTCCTTTAGGGAAGTATCTTAAGTATAGTTCCCAAGCTAAAAGTGTTTCTTCATCCATTGCATTGTCACACAACGCCATTTCCGCTACATTCGCACATTTTCCGTCGGGGAAATCATCCAAATAATCTTTCCAATCCCATGAATTGTGCTCTTTTAGAGCTTCTTTACAGGATAACTTCTCCCATGCAACTTTTGCTTCAGCTGCACACTGGCCTTCAGGAAAATTATCCAAATAGCGATGCCAATAAGATGAATGGTTCTCTTTTCGTGCTTCTTCACAGGATAACTTCTCCCATGCAACTTTTGCTTCGGCAGCGCACTGGCCTTCAGGAAAATTATCCAAATAGCGATGCCAATAAGATGAATGGTTCTCTTTTCGTGCTTCTTCACAGGATAACTTGTCCAATGCCGCTTCAGCCTCAGTTGCGCACTGGCCTTCCGGAAACTGTTCCAAATAATAATGCCATATCCAGATTGTTCCATACTTTTTAGCTTCGCCGCAGAGTGATTTGTCCAGAAACTCTTTTGCCTCTCCCGAATATTTTCCATCGGGAAATTGTTCAAGATACGCTTCCCACAATTCGACGATAGCATCATTTAGCGCCGCGTTACATGCAGTTAGCAACAAAACAGCAATCACCAAAAGCACGATTTTCTTCATTTTCACCCTCCGGGTTTATTTTTTAACCTGCCTGCACCTCGAAATCAGACATAGATAAATTAAGAAAATTCAATAACTCCACCAATAATAAAACCTTCTATGCCAAAGCTCGGCTTTTTCCCAACCGTAATCTCCTAAGTATTCAACTTCTCCGACCTTTTTATACTTATCTTGATTCCAATGCCCCAAAATATATTCTGTCCTTTTTTCTATCTGAGATATACTCCGATGACAACCTTCATACAAAAGATTACAAATACACTTCGGCAAGATTAAACCTTGTCTATTATCTGTATACAAAGCATCCAGTGTATCGTCCGCATCCCCCTTAACATACAGAAGAAAAAAAGTATTATTTTCGCGTGTTTTCCAAACTGACAACTCTGATCTTGCACCCTGATTCATATTTTTTGAATAAGAATCTTTCACATTAGCGTTAAAAGCACATAATTCAACAGTTTTGAATCCTTTGAGAGATAACCGATGATAAAGTTCATCAATTTCAGTTCTAAAATCCCTACCGTAAAGAAAATCAACATAAACATACAACGGTAAAGATTCGCCGAATGCTGCTATCGGTGTAGGATCTTTCCCGCAACAATAATAAAACAAACTATTACTCATGATTTCGCAGTCAAAGTCATCCTGTATCCCATGAATCGCAATTTGAATAATTCTGTCTTTTATATAGCCGATTTCTGGTGCCCTAATATTTATCTGTCCGAATGATGAGAGCTGCATACAACTAGAGACTCCCATTTTCACCTCCTTTTTCTCTCTCAAATGTAGTTACTTACTTTCGGAATCTTCTTTTGCGGCCTCTTTATCCAGAAATGCCTTTGCCTCGGCTGCACATTGGCCTTCAGGGAATTCTTTCAAATAATTTTCCCAATCATATGAACTATTTTCTTTTCGCGCTTCTTCACAAGACAACTTGTCCACAGCTTTTTTTGCCTCAGCAGAACATTTACCTTCAGGGAAATTCTCAATATAAAAATTCCAATAATAAATTGTATTATACTTTTTAGCGGTTTCACATGCGTCAGGATCATCCTGACGAACACAACGAGTCCTGCCGAAACGGCCGTCAGGAGACAGTTTTCCATTGTCAAAAGAAATCGAGAAGTACGTTTTTCCTATGATACCACAGAAAGATCCTTCTCCTGAAACAGAACTTGAATCAAGCCAGCCCTTATCTCCGAGTTTACTGAAATTACCGCTCTCTACACCGTAACAATTCTCAAAATTGAATCTGGCAGCAGCTTCTTCATCTATTTTATCGAATTTTCTATTGACTTCGATGGAATCTTTTTCATAAATTTTACATGCTCCGCCTGCAACTGTTCCAGGATGATTCTGAACCAGCACTCTGAGTTCATCTATGTTCGGCTCTCTCCAGTCATCGTGTCCGTCCTCGACAAGTTCTTCGCAGGATACATCCCATGCCCCTATTACATCTGACCATTCATAATTTCCGATTCTTCTAAATTTATTTCTGACAGCTTTTCCTTCTTCTACACATTTTCCGTCAGGGAAGGTTTTCAAATAATGTTCCCATGCAGCACGGGTGTTCTGTTTTTTTACTTTTTCGCAAACTGCATCTTTTGCCTCGTTCACACACTTGCCTTTCGGGAATTTTCCCAAATAAAATTCCCAGCTTGCTTGTGTATTTTGCTTTCGCACCCTCTTGCAGACTGGGGCATCTTCCAGAGCAGCTCTTGCCTCTTTCGAACAGTTGCCGTTAGGAAAAAGAGAAAGATAGTTCTCCCATGATTCATAGCTGTCTTCTTTCCGCGCTTCTTCACAGGCATCACTATCATCCTTCCTGACACAGCGGACATAAAGATCGTTGCTCAAGTGTGTGGATGATATTCCGCCATTGATGAAATTAATAGACCTATACGCTACAGTCCGGCAAGTGTCAGACAAAGATGAAGACCAAAGTTCATCTTTATCACCAAGTTTACTGAATTTCTCTCCTTCTATGCCTTCGCAAATATCATCATCACCTTCGCTCTCGTCGTCAATTCTCTCATCATTTTTTTCAGAAATTCCGCATTTTCCTCCTGCAGCTGTTCCGGGATGATTCTGAACCAGCAGTCTGAGTTCATCAATATCAGGCAGTCTCCAGTCGGAATGACCTCCTTCCCTAAGGTTACGGCAATAAGAACCGGCAAACGGTTCATCATCTATTTCGATCCATTTCATTGCGACATCAGATATATCAGACCATTCAAAACCGCCGACTTTTGTGAACTTGTTCCTGACAGAGTTTCCCTCTTCTGCACATTTTCCGTCAGAGAAGATTTTTAAATACTTTTCCCAACTTGCGCGGGTGTTCTCTTTTCTCGCCTCCGAACAAGCTTTTTCTTCCTCTTTTTCCAAAACAGCTTTTGCTTCATCAGCACATTTTCCGTCGGGGAACTGTGCGAGATACGCTTTCCACGATGCGACAGAGGCATCATTTCGCGCCGATTCACAAAGTTTGGAATCTTTACATGAAGCTACAAAAACCAAAACGATCACCAGAAACACGATTTTTTTCATCTCACCCTCCGTTTTTTTGTGTATTCGTTTTCCAAAATCATACTTAATGCTATACGCATTTTCGGAACAGAATCCACAAAATTTTTCACTTGTTTGAGAAATTTTTTTAACGTTTCTGAACGTTGCTCATGAACGGCGGAAAACCTTCTCAGTCTCCCCTTATTTTTTCAACTGATCGCCGGTTTTTCCGAAGCGGCGTTCCCTTCCGGCGTAGTCTTGAAGGGCTTTGATGAACTCTTCTTTTTTGAAATCGGGCCACAAAGTATCTGTAAAATAGAATTCAGAATAAGCGATCTGCCACAGAAGATAGTTTGAAATTCTGTACTCGCCGCTCGTTCTGATCACAAGGTCAGGATCTGGCATATCGGATGTGTAAAGACTTTCCGAGATCATTTTTTCATCGATTTTCCCGGGATCTATCTCATGCGATGCAGCTTTTTGAGCTATTTTCCGGACTGCCTGAGTGATTTCCTGACGAGAACCGTAGCTGAGAGCAAGAGTGAGGACCATTTTGGTCTCGCCCTGCTTCGTAGCTTCGATAGTCTCATTCATAAGTTTGAGCAGTTCCGGCGAGAATTTGTCCTTTTCACCTATGATGTTGAGTCTTACATTCTTTTCGACGAGAACATTTCTTTTGGAAATAAGAAATTCTTTGAAAAGCTCCATAAGACCAGAGACTTCCGACTCAGGACGGTTCCAGTTTTCAGTCGAAAAGGCATAGAGTGTGAGGTATTTCACTCCGATTTCCCGGCACAAAGTCGTTACTGCGTCAACAGCATCGGCTCCGGCTCTGTGCCCTACCAGCCTGTTCCACAGACGTTTTTTAGCCCAGCGTCCGTTGCCGTCCATGATTATTGCAACATGCTGAGGCAGACGCTCTTCATTCAATCCGTATTTGATGCAGTATTCGTTCATGTCATGTCCTATTTTGAGAGTTTCTGAGTGACTTCCTCGATAAGACGGTCAATATATGAATTGTTCTTTTCCATCGAAGCCGCCATTTTGAGCTGCGTGAGAGCCGATCTGTAATCCCCGCTTTCCATAGCTTTAACCGCAAGAATTGCAAAACGGCGCGCCTGATTGTTCTGGATCGTATCTTCCGGAGTTTCGTTGTAAGAGACCTTTATTCTGAAATCAAAGCGTTTAGCGTCGGGATTTTCCTTGAGCATCTTGTCATAGATGACCTTTCTTGAAGGATTCATAAGCACAGAATAAGCCTCGTTCGCCCGCTTAGTGATATCGTAAGCCTTTTCCCTTATATCCGCCGGAATGTTCCTGAATTTGTCAGGGTGATACTTCCTTGCCATCGAAATATATTTTTTCTTGATGTCTGCAAGAGACGCGTTCTGCGGCAGACCGAAAAACGTGTAGTAGTCATAACTGTCCATATTGTTCGAAAAATAAGTGATCTCTTCAAGCATATCGACTGAAACTGCTGTCGGGATCTTCGCTTTTTCAGCTCCGGTTTCAACGACTTCCTTGATTTTGGCAAGAAACTGTTCACTGTTGAGCGGCAGTTTGAAGAACGCAGCCGCACCGTATTTTGCAGCGATGTCTGCATTAAGTTCAGGCCCCTCCGTGAGAGCGAGAAGGACAAAACTTTTCGCCTTTCTGATGACCGGAAGAGCTTTGAGCCAGATCCCTTCAGACAGAACCGAAGAAACGATCAGGGTGTCGTAGCTCTCTAAATTTTCGGTAAGCAGCTCTTTTACATCCTGCGTGATGAAACATTCACAGTCATCGATCTTTGAAGTCAAAAATTTTTCCAATGATTTCAAATACTTTTCATCTTTCATAAGGATCGCTATCTTTTTTCTCATTGGCGTTGCTCCAAACCAAGAATATTCAATGAAATTTTCTGCATTCTTCCTGTATCGAGATCAACAGCGCTGACGTTGAGAACGCCGTTCGTATCGATCTCGAATTTGACTTCGATCTTGAGTTCCCCTCTTTTCGCCTTTCTCATTTCAGAAAGCGTGAGCTCACCCATCAGATGCGATTCGCGCTTGCTTTTGGCGTTGCCCTGATAGATCTCGATCTTTACAGAATCTACATCGTCCGCCGCATTCGTGAAGACATTGGTCCTTTCAAGCGGAAGAGGCTCGTTCTTTTCGACTAAGATTTCGATGTAGTCGCCTACACTGCCGACACCTATAGAAAGCGGCACGACGTCAAGAAGAACCGGTGCCTGATCGCTGTAGTCGCTGATGAGCGAATTACCCATGATGCTCGCACCCATCGCTATGACAAGGACAGATTCGATACCGAAGTAAGGCTGCTGTTTGAAAAATTCCGATACGCGTTCCTGAACACGCGGTATCTTTGAAGAACCGCCGACAAGAATGACCGCGTCGAGTGCCGAAACATCGAGATGGGCGCTTTCCATCGCATCGCGGCAGATATCGAAAGCCTGAGAAACGATAGGATCTATGATCTGGTTGAAAAGTTCCCTGTCGATGATCCTTTCGTAATCGGCGAACCTGTCTTCTCCGAGAGGGATCATGCTGCGGATGAGAACTTTGATCTTGTCCTGAGTCGAAAGTGCGATCTTTATGCGCTCGGCTTCGGCAAGGAAAACAGTCATCATTTCGCTGTTCATCGAAACTTTGACGCCGTAGTTGACTTCAATATCGTACATCATGAACTGAACGATCGCAGCATCGATGTCGTCACCGCCCAGAAAGCTGTTGCCGGCAGTCGAAAGGACTTCGAAAACGTTGTCCTTGACTTCGAGAACAGTGATATCGAAAGTTCCGCCGCCGAAATCGAAAACGGCTATCTTTTCATCTCTGTTGCTGCCGAAACCGTATGCAAGCGCCGCCGCCGTCGGTTCGTTGATTATGCGGAGAACATTGAGCCCTGCAAGCTGGCCCGCTTCCTGCGTCGCACGTCTCTGAGCCTCGTTGTAGTTTGCCGGAACGGTAATGACCGCATCGACAACTTCTTCACCCAAATATTCGGCAGCCGCTTTTTTCGCCTTTTTCAGAACGAGAGAAGAGATCAGCTGCGGCGTAATACGTTTGCCGTAGATTTCTATTTCTACCGAATCGTTCTTTCCGCCTACAACTTTATAAGGAAACTTTCTGGCATATTTTATAGTCTCGGGATGACTGAAATTGCGGCCGATGATCCTTTTGATGCTATAGATTGTGTTTACAGGGTTCAGGTGCCGCATATCTTTAGCCTTTTTTCCGACTATGATATTTTTACCTTCATTAACGAAAGAGACGACAGAAGGCATTATTTTGTCTTCTTCCTCTCCTGGAATGGGGATTACAGTGGAAAGACCGTCCTGAACGACAGCGACCGTAGTCGTTGAAGTTCCGAGATCTATTCCGAGAACATATTTTGACATTTCATCTCCACCAACAAAAAAACAAACAAAGCACCCTTTACAATAAAGGGAGCGGAATAATACATTTTTTTCATATTTTGGCAATTATTCACGAAAAATTCACCGATTTCGCTCTTTATCCCCTTGCCGATTTTTGAAAAAGTCGTATTATGCGCTGTTTTTTAGGAGGTGGAACCGTGAAAAAGCTCAAAAAAACACAGACTTTGACGAAAATAACCTGTGCAAAATGCGGAAAAGAGTATTTCGTTTCGTTTGTTGCCGACGGACACAGGAACTACTACTGCGACGAATGCCTTAAAGAGATGCACAAAAACAGAAAAGAAGGTAAAATAAAAAAGGTTTTCGACCCGAAACACGAAAAATATATGTTTGACTTCATCTGCGACATCTGCGGCGAATTCAGACACGCTTTCTACGCTCCGAAAAGGGAAAACGGAAAGATCATGTGCAAAGAGTGCGAATCTAACCGGAAACTGGAAGAACGTAAGAGATCGAGAAAGAACGTCATCATCGTATCGGGCAAGGCCGCAATCGATTCAATACCGAAAAAAGAAGGAGAAGAAGATGAATAGAGACGACGCACTCAAACTGCTTGAACTCCACCTGCCGAACAAAAATCTTATCAAACACAGCATCGCCGTTGAAGCGGGAATGAGAAAAATGGCTCAGTTTCTCGGTGAAAAAGATGTCGAGAGATGGGCAATGTCCGGCCTTCTCCACGATTTAGACTACGAAGAAACCAAGGACGATTTTCCGAAACACGGCCTCGTCACAGGCGAGATCCTTCGCAAAGAAGGTTTCAACGATACCGAGATCCTTGACGCGATAGTCATGCACTCGGGCAATATTCCGGCAACTACCGCAATGGGAAAGGCACTTTACGCGGTCGATCCTACAACCGGCTTTCTGACGGCGTGCGTCCTCATGTCACCGACGAAAAACATCCATTTTCTCGACATGGGTTTCATGATGAAGCGCTTCAAGGAAAAACGCTTTGCGGCAGGGGCAAACAGAGAACAGATCAATAGCGCGACCGAAAACTTTCCCCTTTCACTTGAAGATTTCATCACGATAGTTCACGAAGGAATGAAAGAAAGTTCCGTTGAATTGGGACTTGGAAAACTTTAATGGATCAATCAGATAGATTTTTTGATTTTGCGTGCAGACTTCTTGCAAGAAGAGACTATTTCACAGAAGAGCTGCGTCAGAAAATCATTGCAAAGGGAGCAACTGAGGAAGAATCAGCCGCCGCAATAGAAAAGCTTAACAGATTCAATTACTTGGATGACACAAAAGTTCTCAGAAAATATGTTTCCGAAATCATCTCTAAAGGGAAGGGAATCAACTATTTAAAGCAGAAACTCTACGAAAAAGGGTGCTCTTCCCTGCTCTATTCGCTCGATTTAACCGAATTTTACCCTTTCGGGGAAGAAGTCAAAGCTGCCAAAAAGGCTCTTGCCAAACTCGGGAAATGCGAAGAAGAAAAATTAGTTCCGAAACTTGTTTCGAGAGGATTTTCCTTACCTGCAGCGCTTGATGCAGTGAAGAAAAGGAAAAGATAGATCAGCTATTCAGCCCAGACAAAAATATCGTCGAACCACACTTTTTTGTCGTTTTTGTCCGAAGAAAGACAAATATTCGGGATCGGCAGAGAATCGAAATTATGGATCTGATTATCAACTTTAAGTTCGTCGTTGACCCAGACGGAAACGGTTTTATTCACCTGATCGAGTTTCAACCTGATTTTATACCACTCGTTCGGCTCGTATGAAGGTGCGATCTCGTAGGCAGACCATTCAGGGATCTGATATCTGATTTTTCCGTCGGCGAACTCGACTTTCATGTCATAATTGCCCCATTGTCCGCTGCCGTTAAACGTGCAGAGTGCGAAATAAACATTGTCACCCTGAGTATTCATCTTCATTTCCACATTGATCACGTTCGGCACTTCCGGAAGGACTGCGGTCATGATCGCGGAATTATTGTATTTTTTGCTTCCCAAGAGGTGCATGCTGTTTTCAGCAGAGACATATCTTTCAGAGGTAACCATCTGATACGATTTTGATGAGCCGGCATATTTCAATGTCCACGGTCCTTCATTCGGGAAATTTCCTGCCACATAGGAATCGAAATTCTCTTTGAAGAAAGCGCTTCTGCAAACTTTTCTGCCGCCGCATGCATCAGCTGTGACGCAAAGATCAGAGTTGCAGCAGTCCGCGACAGTTTCACAATATGATGCGGAACAATCCGAAGCCAAGTCTAAATCATCCCCGCAGACCGGATATTCTTCATCCTGGATCTCAACCGGATCTTCGTCAGAAATCGGATTTTCGATATCGTTCCCTGAGGGATCTTCGTCTGCAGGAAGAGCAGGATCGTCATCGTCAACTATCGGATTTTCAGTATCGTCAGAAACATTTTCCGTCGGTTCTGCCTGTTCGGAATCCTGAATTTCGGAGACATCGTTGTCAGCGACAGCGTCATCAGGAGTCTCTTCGGCAACTGGAGTCAGCCTCTTTGAGCCTTCAGAACTGCATGAAACAAGAATAAAAACCAAAAATAAAAAGAAAAATCTTTTCATAATTCTTCTCCGCAAAAGACAGCAAAACAACCTTTCTATTTTAAATCTTTCAGGAATATTATCAACCGATTTTTTTATGACTGACAGTACTTATTTGAATTTATTGATTTTTAGGGTCAAATGCGAACGGGAATGTAACTGTCGCTGTGCCGTCTGCCGGTTTCGGGAAACGGAGTCTGCCGATAACACCTCTTACGCACTTTGAAACTTCGGCATCATGAAGAGAATCGTCAACGATTTCAGTGCTGTCGACCCTTCCCTGCTGATTGATCACGATTTTGACCGAGAGTTTCCCTTTAAGCTGCGGATTGGACATAAGCGCCTTGTCGTAGCATCTTTTGATAGCTGCACGGCTGACATTTATAACTTTCGTAACACCTGCAGAATCGATATTTGAACTGACAGGTTCGCGACTCAAAGCGGGAGCAGGACTTCCCGGAACAGGTTTCTCGTCTCTCTCGACCGGTTTCTTTTCAACAGGCTTGGGTTGTTTTTGTAGAGACGTTTCATGAAACGTCTGTACATTTTCTGCTGGTTTCTCAACCTTCCCTGCTTTTTCCGCTGCCGGGCTTGCCTTTCTGACCTCTTTTTTAGGCTCTTTTGCAGGAGTTGCAGCCGGTTCTTTCTGCTCAGTTTGAGACGTTTCAGGTAACGTCTCTACAGGTTTTTGTTCTTCAGCAGCGGGAGCGGGTTCTTCCTTAGCCGGCTCTTCAGCCTTGGGTGCTTCTTCCGCAACAGGTGCGGGTTCTGTCTGAGAAGTCTCAGGCGACGGCTCTACATTTTCACCACCGCGGCTTCTGCTGCATTTGTAAGCGGCAAAGAGCGCGATTATTACGACAATAATGACGATAACGAGAACTTTTTTCATTTTTACCTCTTTTAATAAAAGACCTTAATCAAAAAAACGCGCTATTTTAGGAATCTCTTGGGAAATTTCCAGAAAAATCGTGAGTCAGGAGCGGATGCTATTTCTTTCTTTTTACGAAGAAAAGAATTGAATGAGCTGCACTGATCGTTGCACCGTGCTTCGGAGCGGGGAATTTCATCTCTCTCACCATGTTCGCGACGCAGTTTTCAACAGTCAGATTGCCGAAAGTGCTCATCTGCACACCGGAATATATAACTTCGCCTGTCGGAGAGATTATGTAGTCGATAGTGACTCTTCCGTGTGTCATATCCTTGTCTTCTCTGGTTCCTTTGTAAATGCAGAAAGAAAAATCTTTCATCTTTTTGTCGAACTGTTCATTTATATCTTTGTCACTGAGACCTGCTTCAAGTTTTTTGTCGGCTTTTTCATCTTTTTTGTCTGTTTTGTCTGTTTTGTCTCTATTCTTCTCTTCCGTCAGAAAATTCTGATCCGATCTTGCAACGCATCTTGCATAGAGTTTTGCATCTTTGCCGACACTTCCGATCATTCCGCTGTAAAAAACGGCGCCCCATGCCTTTTTGTCATCGTTTGAAAGCGTGGATGAAGACCATAGACCGATATAATCCGCATCGCCGAACATGCTGTAAAAACCTCTGTTTTTCGGTTTTCTCTCACAGGTGCAGGAATCTTTGGGAGCCGAGCAGTTTCCGGCAATGCAGTTGCCTTCCTCACTCACGCGGCAGCTTCCGCCGGGCTCAGTTGCAGGGCAGTTGCGCACAAGTTCTCTAAGTTCGTCAATATTCGGAAGACGCCAGGTTTCACCCCATGAATCGAGTTTTTTGCAGTAATCCTGAGCTTCGTTCCACGTCATTTTATCTAAAGAACGGGCAGAAAAAATAAATTTTCCCTCATTCTCGACAACTTCGATTTCGACGACTTCTGACACGGATTCGCTCTGTATTGCAGCTGCTTCCTCGGCTTCGAGTTCACTATCTTTTTCAGGTGCAGATTCACTCTGAGGCGCAGCGCTTTCTTCAGGTTTTGCCTCTTCCTGAGGAGCAGATTCAGTTTCGGCCACCGGTTCATTCTGAGATTCAGCTTTCACTTCTTCCGAAGGAGCTTCTTCCTTCTGCGGCGCAGCTTCCGTCGTTTCACCCTCTGCAAAAAGAGCCGCCGTCAGAAATACCGCACTCCAAAGAACCAAAAACAAACTTTTTTTCATGTGTTCACCTCTGTTTTCTGAATATTCCCTTGATAATCAGTAATGTTTCGTCTTTCAAAACTGCCGATATGCCTATAAAAAGTATCATAAAAACAAGTGCCGTTGCTGAAAAAGAACATATTTCGCTTATTTTGCCAGTTTTGAAAACAGTGTCAAAAAAAGCGTAGAGATGATTTTTAAAAAAGAATAAAGGCGAAACGGAAATAATTGAAATTATTGATATCTTAACGAAATAAAGAATCGCTTTCCCGAAATTAGAGCCGCCTTTGAAGAATTTGAGCACTGCGGCAAAAAGGATGACTGCCGCCGCAAGCGACGCAAGTGACGATGCAAGCGCGATTCCGCCCCCGGCAAGGGTGTCAACGAGAAAATATGCGGCAATAAAGTTCACGGCAATCGAGACAAGCCCTGCAAAAACCGGAAGTTTCGTCTTTTCAAGCGCGTAGAAAAACGAGTTCAGGATCCTTGAAAGTGCGAGGAAAAAGAGCCCCGCGATCCTGAAATCGAGTGCGAAAGCGGTGAGTCCGACCGATTTTTCGTCAAATTTGCCGAATCCGAAAAGAAGCTGCACTATTTCAGTCGAATTGACGAGCGTGAAAACTAACGCCGGGATAGATACGAACGCGACGAATTTCAAGGCTGAATCAAGGTTTTCCGTAAGTTTTTCGAAGTTTCTGCTTTTCGCGTTTTCAACCAGTTCCGGAAGGATCACCGTGCTCAGAGAGACCACGAAAACGCCGATCACGAGTTCTTCGATGCGCGCTGAAAAACGGAGGCTGCTGACTACTCCCTCACCCGCCCTGTTGGCCATATTCGTGGTTAGAAGGACGTTCAGCTGGTATGCGCCTGTGCCGAAAAGCGCGGCCAAAACCATCTTTCCCGATCTTGCGATATTAGGATTTGCAAACGCTTTTTTAAGGCTCACGAAAGAAAAGCGGAAAAACGTTTTAGCCATGAAAGGAAGCTGTATCGCAAGCTGCATGAATCCGCCTGCAAAAACTCCGACTGCAAGAGCACGCGCCGGATTTCCGGTAAGAGGCGCGATCAGAAAAGCAGCCGAGATGAAAGCTATGTTGAAAATTATAGGAGAAGCCCCGCTCGGCCTGAAGATCCCCGAACTGTTGAGAACGCTCTGCGTAAGAGCTGCAAGCGAAATGAAAAAAACGTAAGGGAACATGATTTTTGCGAGGAATGCCGCCTCGGCAGCCGAAGTCTCTTCAAGCGAAGGAGCAAGAAGCGATGTTATGCCGCCTGAAAAGATAAAAGAGAGCACCACAAAAACGAATGAAACGAGCGTCACAAGGGTAAAAAGCGCACTTAGAAATTCAGCCGCCTCTCCCCTTTTGTTCTCGCTTACGAGCCCTTTGAAACGCGGGATGAAAGCCGAAGAAATGACGCCGTCGGCAAAAAGTCTCCGCACGACATTGGGGATCGTGAAAGCGACCGCAAAAGCGTCGGACAAAGCCCCCGTTCCTAAAAAAGCCGCCGTGACAGACTCCCTCACCAAGCCCAAAATACGCGAAATTACCGTAAGGACCGCCAGATCGGAACTCTTTTTGAATATCGAAGGAGCTTTTTGAGTCATGAAATCAGGCTACCTCTGCAAATCACTTTTCCAGAATAAAACTCATCTTCCCAGGATTCTAAACGACATGGAATGGTTCGATATGACCACAGCACCGTGCTTCGGAGCCGGAAATTTTATCTCCTTAATCTTCTCTGCGATGCAATTTTCGATAGTGAGATTGCCTGCAGTACTCATCATAACATTGGAAAAAGCAACGTTTCCGTCAGTAGAAATCATAACTTCAATCCACAACATTCCGTGTGAAAGAGTTCTGTCTTCTCTGGCTCCTTTATCTATACACTGAGAAAATTCTTTATTCTTTTCCCTAATAAGTTTGTTGATAACATCTCTTTCTATAGCAGGTTCAAATTTATTCTTTTTATCAATTTTGACAGACTCATTCTTAGATTTGTTTTCTTTTTTAGCCTCTGCAACCAAGTTACCTTCAGGATGTTTAGCATCTCCGAATGTATGAATGCATCTCGCGTATAGTTTCACATCTTTGCCGACACTTCCGATCATTCCGCTGTAAAAAACTGCGCCCCAAGCCTTTTTGTCATCATCGGAAAGCGTTGATGATGACCAAAGTCCGATGTAATCCGCATCTCCGTACATGCTGTAGTAACCTCTGTTTTTCGGTTTTCTTTCGCAGGCACACGAATTTTTCGGACTTGAGCAGTTTCCGGCAAGGCAGTTTTCTTCCTCGCTTACTTTGCAGCTTCCGCCGGGCTCTGTCGCAGGACAATTGCGCACAAGTTCACGCAATTCATCAACAGTCGGCAGACGCCACTTATCGAATCCGAAATGGAAATCTGTAAATCTGTCACAATATTTTACAGCTTCATCCCATGTCATTTTTTCGGTAGAACGCCCGGAAAACTCTTTAGTTCCTTTAATACGGTCAATGTTCATTACAGTCACAATGTTTTTACCTGGAATTTCCTTCTCTATAACCGTAACACCGCCGCTGTGTTGTTCTTCTTTATTTTCTTCAGACTTTCTCTCTTCCTGAAGAACAGCTTCAACTTCAGCCGCCGGTTCATTCTTAGGCTTTGCGTTTTCTTCAGGTTTCGCCTCTTCCGAAGACGCAGCATCCTGTTGCGGAACAGCTTCCGACATTTCACCCTCTGCAAAAAGAGCCGCCGTAAAAAGCAAGGCAACAAAAATGATTAAAAACAGATTTTTTTTCATGGTTTCACCCCGTCAACGCAAAAACACGCGAAAAAATAGGAAAAAAGAAAACGGAAAGCAAGAAATCCGACTGATTACAAATCGAAAAAAGTTAAAGCGGTAAATTTTGTGATTTTGTTGCCTGAATCCGCAAAACAATACAAGTAAAATTACTTCAAAGCGTTTATGTTGAAAATGTAGAATTGCATTTCACTGCTTATTCCGGCAGGCATTTCGGCGGATGGATTTGAATAAAATTCCTGATCCGGATCTTCCGGTGCGACCATTTTGCTGGAAAAAAGATAATATTCGCAGCCTTCCGATTCAACAACATCACCCATGCTTACCAGAACTGGTTCTTTTCCCTCAAAAGTGAACTCAATCGGCGGGAAATAGACGTAATCGTAATAAGGTTCCTCGTCACACGGCTCGTAGTTGCAAGTCTCAGACATCAGGCAGACACTTTCGCAGGTTGGAATGATTTTCTGTTCCGCTTTTAGATCCGGTATAAAATTCTGTGCTATGTCCCAGTGCCAGAGTCCTCCGGCATGAACAAAAATCAATTCTCCGCGACCGGTTTTCAGCGCATAGAACTGACCGGTCGGATATGAAATGGATAAACTGCGGATTTCTACGCCGATGAGCGTTTCCGGAATCTGTGGATCAGTGCTGTATTTCGGATAACTCAAAACCGCATCTTTATCGGTTTCCATGCCATCTTTATCAAGACAAGTTCCTTTGATCCTGACATTGTCCGACGCCTGATCAAGCTCCTTAACTTTGAAGCTGACATAACAGTTGCCGGAATAGTCGTAATCGCCGCAATCCGGTTTGCATTCGTGAGAAAGAGAGGGCTCTCTGTGTTGCTCTCCGCCGTTTACCGTATAACTGCATCCTTCTCCGCCGAGCCCGTAATAATTGCCGGAAACACTTATGCAGCCTTCCTTTATTTCTGTTTCATTTCTATCCGAATCATCATCTGTTGTGCCAGAATCATCAATAATTTCGGAATCTTCATCATTTTGTTCCGAGTCTGACATTTCCTGATTTTCAATATCGCCACTTGTATCGCCGCGGTCTGTTTCATCTTCCTTTTGGCTTTCTTTTTTATCGCCACAGGCAATAAACACGAAAATAAGGAGTACGAAAATCAATGATTTCTTCATGACAGCCTCAAAAAATTATTTAAAAACAATGTTGCGGCCTCAAAAACCGTAATATTTTAAGGAATTTCAAAAAAAATGCAAGAGTCTGCGGGCAAGCTGCCCGCGCTCCGACAATTAGTTTGCAGCCTGGATCGCAGTTGCAGCGACTACGTTTACGATATCGTCAACGGAGCAGCCTCTCGAAAGGTCGTTGACCGGTTTTGCGATTCCCTGAAGGAAAGGACCGACTGCTTCTGCCTTTGCAAGTCTCTGAACGAGTTTGTAGCCGATGTTTCCGCTCTGAAGGTCGGGGAAAATCATGACGTTAGCCTGTCCTGCGATCGGGCTCGACGGGCATTTCGTTTTTCCTACGCTTGCAACCATAGCTGCGTCAGCCTGGATCTCGCCGTCAGCTGCAAGGTCGGGAGCTGTTTCGTGAACGATTTTTACTGCCTCGACGACTTTGTCTACGAACTCGTGTTTTGCGCTGCCGTATGTCGAGAAGCTGAGAAGAGCGACTTTCGGATCCATGTCGCAGAATGACTTTGCCGTCTCTGCCGTGAGAATTGCGCTCTCTGCAAGTTCAGCCGATGTCGGGTTCGGGTTGACTGCGCAGTCGCCGAAAAGGAACATTCCGTTGCTGCCCAGTTCGCAGTTGGGAACTATCATAACGAACGCGCTGGAAACCGATTTGATGCCGGGTTTCGTCTTTATGATCTGAAGTGCCGGGCGGATCGTGTCGCCAGTAGAATGGATCGCGCCGCTTACAAGACCGTCTGCGACGTCTTTTTTGACCATCATCGTTGCAAAGTAAACTTCGTCAGCCATCATTTTGCGGGCTTTTTCCATATCGACGCCTTTCGCCTTTCTCATTTCGTAGAAAGTATTTACAAAATCTTCGTAGTATTCGCTGTTGACCGGATCGACTATTCTTGCGCCGTCGATTTTTACGCCGAGTTCTTTTGCCGCAGCGTTGATCTTTTCGGGATTTCCGATGAGGATCGGTTTCGCGATCTTCTTTTCAAGAATGATCTGAGTCGCCTTGAGAGTTCTCGGTTCGGTTCCTTCCGGAAGAACTATCGTTTTCTGGACCTTGATTGCCTTTTCGCGCAAAGTTTCGATAAAATTCATTTTTTTCTCCTTCAAAAAAGTTATTAAAAGTTCAAAACAATTAAAGAACAATTTTTGCGCGAGTATAAGACATGAATTTGTTTTAGCAAGGAAAATAAAACTGCAAAATTTTCCGATGCAAAAAAATCTTTATTGACTCAATTTCCAAAAAGTCTATAATCCATCGTTTTTTTGTTAAACTTTTCGGAGGAGACGATGAAAAAATTCTTACTGGTTTTCATTTTTTGTATTCCGATGCTCCTGTCAGCCGCAATCGGCGACACCGGCATCTCCGTTGCCCCGGACGGAACGACCCTCAAGTGGGAAGAAGGTGCGTGGGACTTCTTCATCATGCACAAATCCTTGGTTGAAAGACAAACCGGAGCACATGACACTGGTACAACAAACCCGCAGGCAGACACTTGTATCGATCCCAACATCGGTTCAACCTACAGACTCACATCGAAACACATTCCGCCGGATGCAGATGTCGACAAAGCGTTTCTTGTATGGCTTGCACCGCAGGATCCTGACAATCTTATGGGAAACACCGACAACTCGGTAACGCTTACGTTCACAAACGCAGCTTATCCTGAAATAACACTTACAAAAGAAGTTACTGCTTCTATTCAGGGCAACCTTGCGACAACGCAAACCGGCAACTTCGAATACGAAGCTCTCAACATGCCTGATTCAAGCACAGGCAACACAGGTGTTTTCACCTACCGTGTTGAAGTTTCCGACTTCATGAAAGAAATCATCGCAATGGGCGAAGCAAAAGGTATGAACCCCGGTGAAGCTCTTTACGGTGACTACAACGTTAAGGGAATGGAATGCTCCAACCATGACAACTACCTCACGACAAGCGGTCTTGTCGGCGGCTGGGCACTTCCTTTCGTTTACACTTCATCACACATCAACCCCAAGAAAATCTATTTTTACCACGGCCTTGCAGCTTACCGTTTTCAGGCAGCGTTCCTCACGGTTTCAGGTTTCGAACTTCCGGCAGAAGCTGTAATCAAACTCGGTTTCGTCGTTCACGAAGGTGACCCGGGCCTTGCAAGCAGATCAGGAACAACCATCATCGGAACGGCTGAACCTGAAGCTATCGGAATCAGCGGATTCTCCGATCCGGCAAACTATGCCCTTCTTTTCAACGACTGCAACCCGCCGAGACATCAGGACAGCACGGGTATGGCTTTCGAATACACCGAGATCTACAACTCGATCTCTTCGCTTTTCAGCTGGGAAAACAGTGATGAGTACTGGTGTGTAGGCAACCCCGATTTCCCGCTTGACACGGCAAATCCGATTGAATACGCAATCGATGCCGATATTCTTGTTGTAGACTCCGGCCCGACCGGTCCTTTCTACGGCAAATTCAACAAAGGCGACACACAGTTCGGCCTTAAAATCGGCGCTAACCAGGACCAGGTTTACACCAACTTCCTCGTTGTCAGCGTTGATACCAAAGCTCCGAAATTTGATATTCCGGCAAACCCGAAGACTCCCGACGGCAGAGAGAAAAACTACTGCTCATGCTCGACTGAAGAAGATGCAGTATGCTCCGACAGACCTTTCTACTACACGATCAAAATCCAGAACTGGGGTGAAAACCAGGCTGGCGGTGTAAAACTTCAGGATACGCTTCCGCCTCAGGTCGAATATGTTCCCGGAACGACCGAAATCGCTACGAAGTTCGATGCAAGCGGCAACGGAACCGACTGGGCGCCTGTTGAAGACGTCAACGGCGGATTCCCCTATGCTACCGAAAAGACTATTGCCGACATCATGACCGTTCACTGCGACAAACTCAACGAACCTGACTACTGCAGCGAAGGTGCTTGGGTAAGATTCGTCGTAAGACCGAAATCGAACCTTTCGAAGAACGAAGTCATCAGAAATACGGCTGTAATCACCGGCGACGGTCTCCCCTACAACTCCAACAGCAACATTCCGCTCAGACTCAAACTCGGAAAATGCCCCGCTGTAGCTGAATGTGAACTTCCTCCGAAAGCTCAGTGCGGCGGTGTCAGAACCGAAGGCAACGACAATTACTGCAAAGAAGACAAAGACTGCAAAGACGGCAAAAAATGCATTGACAACGAATGTGTTATCGATTCGAACGCAGACCTTGCAGGTAATTCGGAAGTTACTTACGATATCGGTACGAACTCTCCCGACAGCGGAACTGCTTCGATAATCATCGCTTCTCCGAGCAACAACCTCGTTCTCGGTCAGTTCTACCTTCTTTCCGAAGGCGAAACGGACAAATACTACAACCTGAACGAAGCTAAGTTCAAACTCAACAAGGATAACGATGTAATCGCAAAGAACTTCAAACTTTACAAAGACAATAACGGTGACGGAAAAGTCGATGAAGGCGACACGATGATCGCTACGACTGAAGACATCAAGAACTCCTACTACGTCGAATTTGCAATCACCGATGCGGCAAACAGACTTACCGCTTCAGGAATCAAAAACTACTTCCTCGTAACAGCTGACACTTCACTGAACGAAGGCGGAAGAAACGGCAAATTCAGCCTTCAGATCGAAGACAACGGCGCTTTCACGATCAAAGATTCGGGCGAAGCGAAAGTAAAAGGAACGAAAGTCGAATTTGCATCCTTCAGATTCGAACCTGCCGAAGGTTTCGTATTCACGAAAGGCGAACAGGATCCCAAAGTTCCTTCCTACAAAGAATTCAACGGCGAACACGAAATGCTTCAGGTCAGAACGAAATCAAAAGGAACAGCTGACGCTATAAGCTCGATCAAAGTCAGAGTTTCGTCAAGCTACGCTAAATTCGGCGAAGGAATCAAATCGATCTCCGTTATCCTTGACAACGACAAAAACGGTATTGATTCAGCCGGTGACGTCCTTCTCAAGAAGGTTTCCGAATTCGAAAGCACGACTACCGTTACGATCGACGGTCTCAAAGACCTTCTGACTTACGCTGCCGATGAAGAAAAATATCTCATCTTCAAGTGCGAATTCAAGATGAATGTCGGCGAAAAAGCGAAGATCCAGATCCCCGGCAACGGCGTAAAAATCACGAGCGGCAACGAAATAATCGAACTCCCGGTAAATTCGAAAGAATTCGCTTACGAGTGCGACAAGAACGATCCGACCTCCTGCGGATCAGATGACGAAGGCAGCGGTTGTGCAATATCCACCCTTCCGGAAGAATCCGGCAGCACACTCTACCTCGTTCTTGCAGCTTTCGCCGCAGTTCTTGCCCTTGCAGGCGTCAAAGTTTTCACTTCAAAGAAATAGTTTTCAAAACATAAAATTCCCATTTTCAGCCACATAAAATTTCGTAAAACAACTCCCCAAAATATATTTTTTTGTTTACTTCTATTTTCTGATACTCTAAGATACGCCGTTTTTTTGATTTTATCTGGAGGATTCTATGAAAAAGTTTTTATTCCTTTTGATTTTCCTGCTTCCGGTCTTTCTGTTTGCCGCAATCGGCCAGAACGGCATTTCGATCGCTCCCGACGGCACTTTGCTTAAATGGGAAGAAGGCGCATGGGATTTCTTCATCATGCACAAATCGGTACTTGAAAGAAGTCCTGAAAACAAGGCTGCAGCCATTGACTCGAGCGGAAACGAGATCCAGGGCAACCCGCAGGCAGACACTCTGATCGATCCGGCGGTAGGAACCACCTACACTCTCACTTCGAAACACATTCCGCCTGATGCCGATGTCGACCGAGCTTTTCTCATCTGGCTTGCCGATGCCGATCCCAACGCTCTCGACCAGCCGACGAAAAATTCGGTAACGCTCACTTTCACGAACGCAGCAGACCCCTCCTTCACCGTTTCACAGCAAGTCACGGCTTCGACACAGGGCAACCTTTCAAAAAACAATCAGGGAATGTTCGAATACGAAGCTGTCCGCGACGGTATCAACTCGGCTCTCAAAAACGATCCTTACTGTCCCGGTGAAACAAGCAACTATATCGGTATCTACACATACAGAGTCGAAGTTTCCGATTTCATGAAAAAAATCATCCAGATGGGTGAAGAAAGAGGCATGAACTCCGGCGAAGCCCTTTACGGCGATTACAACGTCAAAGGGATCGAATCCTCTGACCACTGCTACTATCTCAAACAGAGCGCGATGGTCGGCGGCTGGGCGCTTCCCTTCGTTTACACTTCATCGAATATCCGCGCAAAGAAGATCTACTTCTATCACGGTCTTGAAGCTTACCAGCACCAGGAAGGTCTCATAACCGTCAGCGGTTTCGAACTTCCGGCTGAGGCTGTCATCAGACTCGGTCTCGTCGTTTTCGAAGGCGATCCCGGCATGGCGAGAGCAAACGGAAACGGTATCGGACTTCAGGTCAAACACGAAGGTCTCGCAATCAGCGGTTTCGCGGATCCTGCGAACTACAGCATCCTTTTCAACAAGTGCAACCCGCCCAAAGACAAGGACAGTTCAGGCACCGCTTTCCAGTATACCGAAATCTACAACTCGATATCTTCGATCTTCGGATGGCAGGACAGCGAGGAAACCTGTATAGGCGATCCCGACAATCCGGAATCGACATCGAACCCGATCGAATACGCAATCGATGCCGACACTTTCATCGTAGATTCGAGATTCCCGCCATTCGACACGATGTTCAACAAGGGCGATATGCAGTTCGGTCTCAAGATCGGCGCGAACCAGGATCAGATCTACACCAATTTCCTCGTTGTCAGCGTCGATACCAGACCGCCGCAGTTCGATATTCCTGAAAACAAATTCACACCTAACGGAAGAGAAAAAGACTACTGCTCATGCGCAAAAGAACCCGACACTTTCTGCGCAGACAGACCTTTCTACTACACGATCAAAGTGCAGAACTGGGGTGAAGATTCGGCAAGCGGCGTAAAAGTTCAGGACAAACTTCCCTTCCAGGTCGAATACGTTCCGGGAACGACCGAGATCGCTACAAAAATCAACGAAGAAGGTCTCGGCACAGACTGGGAAACAGTTCCCGATGTCAACGGCGGATTCCCGTTCGAAGAACCGAGAGTTGTCGCAGATGTGCTTGAACACTGCAGACAAAGCGACTCGGTATGCGAACAGAGCGCATGGATCAGATTCGTTGTCAAACCGAAATCTGACCTCTCCAAAAACGAAGTCATCAAAAACATGGCTTACATCACTTCAAACGAGACGGCCGCTGCTTTCAACACGAACAGCAACATTCCTCTCAGACTCAAAATAGGGACCTGCCCCGCGATCTCCGAATGCGAACTTCCTTCAAAAATGGAATGCGGCGGCGTAAAAGTTGACGATCCGAACTACTGCTCTAAAGACGAAGATTGTGAAAACGGCAAAAAATGCATCAACAACTCCTGTCAGGAAGTAGCTGCAAGCGACCTTACGAACGGTGCCGAAATAACTTTCGGAGAAGGCGTCAACTCTCCTTCCAATGAAGGTTCGGCAATACTTATCCCCTCTCCTGAAGAAGGAATAGTTTTAGGTCAGTTCTACCTTTTCGCGGAAGGCAACAAGGAGAAATCCTACAAGTTCAATTCGCTCACGTTTAAATTCAAAGCGGAAAACGACATCGATGCGAAGAACTTCAAACTTTACAAAGACAATAACGGCGACGGCAAAGTCGACAGCGGCGACACTGAAATCGCTACGGCTGAATCGCCGAAGAACTCCTATGTAACCTTAAATATCGGCGAAGCAGGCAGACTCACGGCTTCCGGCATCAAAAACCATTTCATAGTAACTACCGATGCAAAAACGACTACAGATGCACGTCCCGGAAAGTTCAACATGATCATTGAAGGAGCTGAATCCTTCAACATTTCCGATGACGGCTCACCTAAAGTTACAGGAAGTTCCATCGACTTCGTTGAATACAGATTTGAACCTAATGAAGGCTTCATCATCACGAAAGGTTCCAACGATCCTAAAGTTCCATCCTACAAAGATTTCAACGGCGAACACGAAGTCCTTCAGGTAAGAACGAAATCGAAAGGCGCAGCCGACGCAGTAAGCTCGATAACGCTCAAAACTCCGAACAACTACGTAAAATTCGGCGAAGGAATCAGATCCGTTTCAGTCATCATCGACAAAAACGGCGACGGTCTGCACTCGGCAGATGAAGAAGTCATTGCAAAGATAAGCGATTTCGCGAACCCGACCACCCTTCTTATCGACGACCTCAAAGATGTTCTCAAATACGAAGAGAATGAAGAAAAATTCCTCATTTTCAAGTGCGAGTTCAGGATGAATGTCGGCGAAAAGGCAAAGATCCAGGTTTCAAGCGTCAAAGTAAAAAGCGGAAATCCGGTAGTCGAAGTGCCGGTATCTTCGAACGAATTCGCTTACGAATGCGACAAGAACGATCCTAATTCCTGCGCTTCAGACGATGATGAGGGCGGCTGCGCGATCTCGGAACTTCCGGAAGATAACGACAGCACACTTTATCTCGTTTTCACGGCATTAGCCGCACTTCTTGCACTTTCAGCAGTAAAAATCTACGGATTCAGAAAGTAATCTCAGATTCCTGAAAACGAAGTCACGACTCGGCAACAGATCCGCTGCACAGGACATAAAGCAGAGTTCTCGCCCTCGTTGCAGCGATGTATATGAATTTCGAATAGTTCTCCTCGGGAATATCGTCAAGACCACAGAGAATGACGACTTTTGAATCGAGTCCCTTGAAACTCTGTATCGTGGAAAAAACAGGCTTGCCGGAATCGTCCGGAGCTCCAGTTTCCGAAACCTCGAATCCTGTCCTTGCAAGAATGGAGTTCTGATAACGCTTCGCAGAAAGAAGGGTTATGTCGGAACTGCGCACTCCGCCGCGCTCCAGCCTCTTCAGAATATCCGTCAGCTTATCTTTAAAATCGGCATCTCCGCGATACTGTACTTCACGCACCTGCTCTCCGTCCTCCTTAAGAAACGCGTTGAGTTTTATGCCGCTCGCCTTAGAACAGTATTCGCCTATCTGGATCGTGTTGCGGCAGTTCGTGGAGAGTTTGAACTTCGTTACACTGCACTTCGAAAGCAGCTCCATCCCTTCCCTGTATTCTGAGTTGTAAATGTTCTGGTTTTCATCGTAAAAAAGGATCCACCTTCCCTGCTCCAGACCGCCTTTCAGCAAAGGAGAAAGGGCTTTAAGATAGGCCGGACTCACTACATCCTGCCCTTCATCCATGACAAGAAGGTCGTACCTCATTTCCTGCAGTTCGGCTTCCGGCTTTAAATCGAGATATCTCCGGAATTCCTGCGGAAGGATTTCGGAAAAATACCAGTCATGGTCGCTCGATATCATCGCCTGGTCGACCTCGACATATCTGCCGAACAGAGCGTGCAGGTTTATGATTTCGGGATTCGTCAAAGGCTCGACTCTTCTCTGGAGATTGGAGACAAGATTCTTGTTGAAAGTGATGTAGAGAACTCTTTTCCCCTTCAATGCCGTTTTAAGGGCGAAATCAAGCGCGAGAACGGTTTTTCCGGTTCCGGCGGCACCTTCTATCATCAGACGTTCGTTTTCTGAAAGAGCATCCATTATCACAGCCTGATCATCCGTTAGTCTGAAAAGACTCTCCTCGACGGCGTCAAGCCTGTCGGAAAGAGCCGGGATAAACCGGAAATTTCCGCGCATAAAATCCTTTATCGTCACGATTTCATCAGCAGAAAGCGTCTCTTCCGGCTTCTCTCCGCGCCTTTTCATCCAGTAGTCGAAAATCTTGTTGATGTACGCTGTAATACTGCGGCTGCCGGCATCGAAAACTATTTCGGGAATACTCTCCTGAGACTGGTCGCAGAATTTGATGTCGGGAAATATTACGCCGCATGCGACCGGAACATTCCTGAGCTTCGGATCATCGGCGAACCTTCTGCTGAGTTCATCTTTCAGCGTGAACATGTTTCCGTTCACCTGAGCAAAAGGACTCTCAGTTTTCTTTGTCACGCTGCCGTTCTTCCCTCTGTATATCCAGACTCCGTTGTTCCGCTCGACACTTCCTCCCTTGATTTCAAGGCATGCAACGCCTCTCGCACAGATGACGACGAAATCGACTTCGCCGTAAACCTTGCCGGCATGACGCGGCAGACCGAGCGAATGAAGGACATACGCATTCTCCATTCTGAATTTTTTCAGAGCTTCAAAAATTTTCTTTTCGGCACCGCTTTTCACCTCTCTGCCGATGTACGGAGGAATAAAAACAGGACTCATCTGCACCTCGATAAAAAAACTACGTTCTATGTGATATTCAAAAACAGCTGCTTTGTAAAGTCTGCCTGAGTTTCAATAATGATGCATTTAAGCGCTAAAAGATATCCTCGACATCTCCGGAAGCCTGAGGCAGCAGTTTCGGAGCTTTCATTGTGAACATTTTGATTTTGGCTAACGCACGGGATTCGATCTGTCTGACGCGCTCTTTTGAAATACCGTACTTCTCGCCGATCTCTTCCAAAGTCATCGTTTCATCGGCCAGATAACGGTTCCAGATCACAAATTTCTCCCTTTCGTTAAGAGAGCTTATCGCGTTCTGGAGTTTGACTTTCATGTCTTCGTCGTCGATCTCCTGATCGAAATCGCTCTTATCCTTGAGTTCTATCAGTTTTTCGTCGCTCCCTTCGATCGTCTGGTCTATCGAAACGTCGTTGTATGATGAAACGACCTGAAGCGCGTCAATGACTTTGTCAGGCGTGACGTTGAGTCTGCGCGCAACTTCCTGAATGAGCTCCTCCTTCGATATTTCGCCGTCTTTGTCGTAACTCTGGATGTCTTTGATCGTCGCCATCATGTTAAAGAAGAGTTTGCGCTCGTCCCTGCTTTTTCCGAAGCGGACGATACTCATCTGACTGATGATGAACTCCTGGATCTTCGCCTTGATCCACCACGTAGCGTATGTCGCGAAGCGGACTCCTTTGTCCAGATCGAACTTCTGCAGAGCGGTGAGAAGCCCGAGACTTCCCTCCTGGATGAGATCGGGAACATCGCGGAAATTCCTGAATTTGTAGGCAAGATTTACAACAAGTTTAAGGTTGCTGACGACGATCTTCTCCGCCGCCTCCTTGCTCTGCTTTTCCTTGAACTCCCTGAAAAGGTCAGCCTCCTCCTCACGCGTCAGGTCAGGAACTGAAAGAACGCTGCGGATATAGGTCGAAAGAGTGTTCTGAGACAGTATCGGGATTTTGGTGAGAGTTTGTTTTTCGCTCAAAATAACCTCATTTTTTTCTTATTTTGATCGCTTCATCGCGAAGTTTCGGATCTGCGCAGTTGCTGTTGAACCAGATCCCGAAAAGCGCCCGTTTGAAATCGTGTCCTTTTATTTCACCTAAGAATTCATTTTCGAAATAAACTTCCGTTCCCTTTTCAGGCAGGTAGATAAATGTTATCTGCTTGTTTTTCTTTGGTTTTTTGCCGGAATTCTTAAGCATGTTCAGAAATGTGTCGATCCTGGTCTGGATCGTCTTCAGAAACTCCTTGTCATGGCTCATGCCGTAGCTGAAACCGCGTCTGAGCTCGCTGATGAGCTTGTCCATGCCGAGAAGATTCGAAAGTGAGACGAGCCTGATAGCCATCGGCTGGTCGGCATCCTTGATCTTCATATTGTCGGTCTCTGTACCGGCGACGTAAAGCCCTATCGCGTACAGTGAAAAGGATGCAGGAGCAAAAACCCCGTAATTCCGAAGCGGGATAGTCAGATTCTCATCGGCTTTTATTTCCGGATCATACTTTACTTTTGCGGCAAAAACTGGAAGTGTCAGACAAAAAACGATGATCAGAGAGAAGATTTTTCTCATTTAATCTTCAGTTCTTCCTTCTTGAAATTGACGACAAAATCAACGGCGTCTTCGATCTTCATCTCCTGTTTCTCGTTTGTCTTGCGGATCTTGACTTCAACAACGCCTCTTTCAAGCGATTTTGCACCGAAAATTATCTGAACAGGATATCCGACAAGGTCTGCGTCGTTGAATTTGAATCCAGCCCTTTCGTCGCGGTCGTCGATGACCGTTTCTACTCCGGCAGCATTGAGTTTTTCGTAAAAATCGAATGCCGCGTTCTTTACTTCTTCTTTATTCATCTGGAGCGGAAGTACTATCGCCTCGTAGGGAGCGAGCGCCATCGGCCAGATTATGCCGAATTCGTCGTGGTTCTGCTCGATCGCAGCCTGGACGGTTCTGCCGACGCCTATTCCGTAGCAGCCCATGACCGCAGGAACAGACTCGCCGTTTTCGTCGATGAATTCGCATTTCATCTTCGAACTGTATTTCGTTCCGAGGTAGAAGACCTGCCCTACTTCGATTCCTCTGCACTCTTCAAGCACGCCGTCGCAGTGAGGACATCTCTCGCCAGCCGTCGTAACGACGAAATCGCCGACTGCATCAGGCGTAAAATCCCTGCGCATAACGACGTTTTCAACGTGGTAACCCTCTTTGTTTGCACCTGCCGTGAGCGAAGGCATCGTCGTGACCGAATAGTCGGCAAGGATCTTTATCTGTTTTTTAAGCCCTACCGGTCCGATAAATCCGTGCGGCGCACCCGAAATATCTTCAATGACTGCATCGCTTGCAAGCTCAACTGCATTTCCTTTGCAGAAAGCCTGGACTTTCGCTTCATTGATCTCTTTGTCGCCTCTGACAAGAATGAGAACAGGCTCTTCATCGACCATGTAGATCATTGATTTCATTATTTCTTTTGTAGTTTTACCCAAGAAAGCGGCAACTTCTTCGACCGATCTCTGATTCGGCGTTTCGACATCTTTCACAGCCGGAACATTTGAAGGATCGAGCTTGTTTTCGCTGTAAACCGATGTTGCCTTCTCGAGGTTTGCCGCATAGCTGCACTTGCTGCAGGAAAGGATCGTATCTTCTCCGGCATCGGCCAAGACCTGGAATTCGTGGCTCATATCACCGCCGATAGCGCCCGTTGCAGCATCGACCGGTTTGAATTTAAGACCGCTTCTGGTGAAGATCGCGTTGTATGCTTCATACATTTTTTTGTATGATTCCTTCGCCTTCTCCTCGCTTACGTCAAACGAATAACCGTCCTTCATTATGAACTCTCTGCCCCTCATCAGGCCGAAACGCGGACGGACCTCGTCACGGAACTTGCTCTGGAACTGGTAAAGGTTGTACGGCAGCTGCTTGTAGCTTCTGAGATTGCGGCGGACCATGTCGGTGATGACTTCTTCGTGTGTCGGACCGAGGCAGAAATCACCGCCCTTTCTGTCTTTGAGACGGAGAAGTTCGGGACCGTAGTAGCCCCATCTGCCGCTTTCCTGCCAAAGTTCAGCAGGCTGGACTGACGGCATGAGGACTTCCTGACAGCCGCGTTTGTTGAGCTCTTCGCGGATAATGTCTTCAAGTTTTCTGATGCTTCTGAGTGCAAGCGGAAGGTAGTTGTAAACGCCGCTCGCGAGTTTCTGTATCATTCCGGCGCGGTAAAGGAGCCTGTGGCTTTCGATCTGCGCCTCTTTGGGAACTTCTTTCAAGGTCTGGAAAAAAAGCTGACTTACTTTCATTGGAATCTCCTATAAAAAACAAAAATATAACAAATTACGGATATTCATAGCACAATCAATCGTTTCTGCCAAAAAATTCTTCGATTCTGCGTGCGATTTCGGCAACAGGAAGAACGTTGAACTTCACTCCGGCGGGTGCAGACCTGATAAAATCGCGGCCGTAATTCTTTTCGGCGATGCGTTTGTCCAACACCGTTACGGTCCCGATGTCGCTTTTCGTACGGATCAGTCTGCCGAAACCCTGCTTGAATTTAAGCACGGCATTAGGCAGCGTATAGACCAGAAATCCGCTCTTTCCCGATTCATGCTCGAGGCGCGCCACGTAACGCTTGATAAACGGGTGGCTCGGAAAGCGGAACGGAAGTTTGACTATCACTAAATTTCGCAGAGTCTCACCTTTCATGTCGATCCCTTCCCAGAAAGTCTCGGTCGCGAGAAGAGTCGCATTCACGTCTTCGCGGAACTTTTTCATTATCGCCTGAACAGGCATCTTTCCCTGAGAAAAGACCTCGAAATCGAGGTCTGAAAAATATTTCAGGGCCGCTTCACGGTGGCTTATCGAAGTGAAAAGAACGAGTGCACCGCCGCCTGAAGCCTTGACGATATCGTGCGCCGCATCGATGCTTGCCGAATCGAAAAGTTCCCTGTCTCTCGCAGGATCAGGCATATCGCCGCCGATGAAAGCCTTTATCTGAGAGGCATAGTCGAAACAGCTCTCCAGACTTATCGCCTTCTTTTCTCTTTCCGAAAGTGCAAGTCCGCTTTCCCTGTAAAAAAAGTCGAAACCGTGATCGTCGCGGCTCGTCGTAAGAGTCGCCGAAGTAAAAATTATGCTTTTGGTATCTTTGTAGAGGTTTTCCGCTAAGATCCGCTGCACATCGAGCGGACTTATCGTCAGCGTCAGTGTTTCACCGCTCTTTTCACCCCAGAAAACCTGGTTTTCAGTGTTCGTCCCGATGCAGAATTCGCTGTAAAATCCGGCGTATGAGGCTAATTTCGCAACCACTCCTTCAAGATCGGTGAGAAGCGAGCGGTTCATATCGTCCATGACGGTCCTGAGTTCGGTATGCGCGTCATCCTTTTCCTTCAAAAGTTTTACGACCGGCGCGATCAGATCGGTGACATCGGTCACAACAGTCACGATTTTACCGAGAACATCGGTCATTTCCTTCCGTTTTTCGGGATCGTCGAGCTCGAAAAGCGTTTCGTCGCTGTTTCTGCCCAAGATCGAGATAAGTTCGGGAATAAACGAGTGCGCGAGTTTTGCCTGAAAGCCGCCCGAAAGTATGTTGACTGCCTTTTCAAACGGTTTGAGCAGCGCTGAATTCGCGTTGTTGTTGAGTATTTTCGTCAGAAGCCCCTGGCCTGAATTTGTATTGTAAAGTTTGCCGAGCAGCTTTCTGAGACTGTTAGACGAAACCGATTCTCCCAGAAAACTTACCGCGCTCTTAAAAATGTTGTGCGCCTCGTCGATCACTAAAATATCGAATTTAGGCAGAAGCCCTTCGCCCTCTTCCTCCTCTGATTTCATCGAGACATCGGCCATGAGCAGGTGATGGTTTACCAGAATGAGAGATGCAAAATTCGCCCTTCTTCTCGCTTTGAAGAAGAAGCACGAACTGAAAAAACGGCACTTGCTTTTTTCGCAGGCAAGCTCGTCGGCACAGATCTCGTTCCAGATATCGAGCGAGACCGCAGAATTCATGTTCGAACGCGACCCGTCGTCGGTGTAGTTGAGCCAGCGGTCGATCTCTTCGACAGTTTCGAGCGTCTTCTGCGATGCATCGTCGTCGATCTTGGTCTGGACACTTCCCATTCTGAAAGCGGCATAACGCCTTTTGCAGAGATAGTTGCCTCTCCCTTTCAGAACGACAGTTCCTATATCGCCGATATCAAGTTTCTTGAGAAGAGCCGGAATATCTTTATTGAAAAGCTGCTCCTGAAGTGCGATCGTCGAAGTGCTGATCACGACTCTCTTCCCTTTGTTTTTCGATACGTAAAGCATCGCCGGAACAAGGTATGCGAAACTTTTTCCCGTTCCGGTCCCAGCCTCGGCAACAAGAACAGAAGAAAAATTTATCGCCTCTGCAACGCTGAGAGCCATTTCGGTCTGAGGCTGACGGAACTCAAACGAAGTGTCCGACTGCGCAAGTCTGCCGTTTCTGCTGAAAATTTCGGCAACTTCATCAAGATCTACGGGCTCTGTTTCGGTATTTTCAGGTTCGATCCTCTCGACTACCGGAAAAATGTTTATAACATCGTTGTCGACAATGTAAGAACCGATGCTTTTCTCGGCTGCACGGGCTGCGACTTCAATATCTGCAGCACTAGGATTTACGTTCCCGCTCGGATGGTTGTGTATCAGAATTTCGCCCGGCTGGGCAGTTGCGATAACCGCAGGAACAGAACCGGCATCCCCCATCGCGGCACGGCGCAGGTCGCAGACTTTTCCGTCAGAACCGGCCCGGCCGACCATAACGATCTCGTTTCCGTCGTTCTGAGAAATGAAATATCTCGCAAGCCGGATGGCTTCCGCCGTAAAATAAAGTTCAGCTTTGAACGACATAAATTATCCGAAAAGCTAAAAACCGCACGAAGCGGCAAAAAACTGAAATTAATCAGTCATTGATGCGGGAAAGAAGATCTTTTCCAGCCTTGAAAAAAGGAAGTTTCTTCTGATCGACGTTTATCGTTTCGCCGGTCTTGGGATTTCTGCCTTCATATGCACCGTAAGTGCGGACTACGAAACTGCCGAATCCTCTGATCTCAACGCGCTCGCCGTTGTTGAGAGCTTCGATCATCGCATCGATCATAAGGTTTACGAACTGTTCCGCATTTCTCTTTGAAAGGTTTGCTTTTTCTGAAAAAACAGCAATTAAATTCGACTTATTCATTCACTCCTCCATAAAAAGTCTTACTCCAAAAAAGCCGCTCTTTTCTATTCATTTTTTTCGATATTGCAAGAAAATTTTCCATTATTTTAACACTTTAAATTTATACAGAACCCCCATGTCCGAAACAAAGTATAAAGAGCTTTTGTCGCATACCGCGTTGCTCGAAACACCGTTCGGTATCATCATTGAGTAATGTATCTTCGTAAAATCAGGGGAAAGCAGGTAAATAAACGCGTCGGTATCGCCCAGCATCGGACCTTCGCCGGAAGTCATCGCGACTGCGAAACCGTTTCCCGCGACAAGATTCGTAACATAATTCATCGACTTGAAAGGCTGGGTCTTGAATTTTCCGTCTCCGTCGAAAAGAAAAATCCCGCGGCGGCCGAAACCTGCGAAGCCGTTTTCGTATTTGAAAAGTTCGAGATCCTCCATGTTTTCAAGTTTTACCGGTTTTCCGTCAACGATCACGCCGCCGTATTCTCCGCCCGAAAAAAGAATCGAATCTTCAATAGTGGTAAAGGAAAGGATATCGAAGAAATCGCGTTTTTCGAACCTTTTCATCGAGTTCGCCGTTTTAAACTTGTAGTAAGGGATCAGATCGACCTTTCCTTCATCGCGCAGCATGAAAAAGGTAATAGTTCCGTCTGAAAAACCGAAAACGATCTTTCCGTCGACCACGACCGGCGGAGCAAGGCGGACAACAGAAAGTTCCTCGCTGTTTTCATAGTCGCTGTACATATTTTTGAGTTCGCCGTTCTCCTTGTCAACGACATATATCACGCTGTCGTGGAACTGGATAAGTACGAATTTGTCTTCGTAAACGAAAGGCTGTGCCGCGACTGTCGCCTTTCCGGCTATATTCCAAAGGATATTCCAGCTGTACTGCGTTTTTTTCCCTTTTTTTTCAGTTAAGAGTTCCATCAGAAAGACCGAATTTGAGACAGAGACAAGCGCGTGAGTTTCATCGACCGCAACCGGAGCCACGGTGCATTCGCCTTCAAAAACGGCAGTCAGTTTGAGTTCTCCGTTCTTTCCGAAAAGATGAAGCTCTCCTGCCCTCGTAGCGACAAGCAGATATTCTCCGAAAATAGTCACGCCGGCCTCTTCGCGTCTGTTTACCTGGACCTGATTCTTTTTCAGCGGAACAGCCCATTCTATCGCAAGAAGAGGCTCTTTTTTCCTGACAAATTCGGGAGCTCTGCCTTCAGGTCCGGCAAATTCGTTAAATTCGGCATAAACCGGAAGCGAAAATAAAAAAATGAAAAAAATGGGGAAAAATTTGCGCGGAAACATTAATTCTGTGCTTTTTCAGGCTCTTTTGTTGTAACTTTGCCCGTTATTTTTGCGAGAAGAATACTCTTCGGATATTCGTTTTTCAGTCTGTTGTAATATACAGCAGCTTCATCGGCTTTTCCGAGTTTTTCATAGGTCATGCCGGTGTAGTAAAGCGCGTAATCCTTATAAATATCGGTCTTCTGGTTGAGCCATTCTTTCCAAAGACCTGCCGCTTTTTCGTAATCGCCTTTATCGAAGTAGCACATTGCCTCGCCTTCGTAAGCTACGAAACGGATGTCCGTATCAAGTTTTCCGCTGTTGCGGGCCTGTTTGAAGAAGTCTACTGCCTTGTCGCAGTTATTCATGCTTTCCTTATAAATACGGCCGGAGAAAACCATCGAAGCAGCCGCATTCATAGAACCAGACTGATTTTTTATAACTTTGTCGAAAGCTGCAAGAGCCTGTTCGTAGGTTGCTTTCGCATTTTCCGAAGAATCGTCGTCAGCCTTGTCAAGAAGTTCCGTAGCTGCCGCATATTCAACAGATTTTGCATCAGATGCCGATTTAACTGCCGTCGAAATAAGCATTGCAACGATAACGACAACGACTATCGCAGCAACACAACCGAAAATAAAGTAAGGATGTTCCAGGACGACCTTTTTTCCCTGTTCCTGAAAAGCGTCATTTTCAACAATATTTGCCGCCGTTTCAAGCTCTTTTTTCTTAGCTTTTCTTGCTCCTCTAAGCTTTAAAGCCATAATTTCCTCCAAAAAATAGAAATTAAAACAAAAAAACGAGCCTTTATATTGAAGAGCCTTCAAAAGTCAAAAAAAATGAAAGCGGCGCTTCAGGATTTGAGATCCCGTTATTCCGTGATCCCGAGAAGACCGGCGGTACCGATCAGTTTTCGAAAAGCCCTTCCTCTGTGGCTGATCGCGTTTTTCTCTTCTTCGGAAAGCTCGGCCAGAGTCTTTTCGTAATTATCCGGCACAAAAATCGGGTCATAACCGAAACCGTTTTCTCCGCGCCCGGCTTCGATTATTCTCCCGAAGCATCTTCCTTCGGCGGAGATCACCGTTTTATCAGGAAAAATAAGGACTGCAGTGCAGAGGAAGTATGCGCTTCTGTCTACAACTCCGGCAAGTCCGTCAAGCAGTTTTTTTCTGTTCGCGGCATCGGTCCCTTCCGCAGAAAATCGGGCCGAAAAAATGCCGGGGGCACCGTTCAAAGCAGGAACAACCAGACCGGAATCGTCAGCCAGAACGATCGAATCAGGTGCAGCCTTTGCCGCAGCTTCAGCCTTCAGCACAGCATTCTGCAAAAAAGTCGAACCAGTCTCTTCCGGAGCGGTCCAAGTCGGAAAAGCGCTTATCGGAACGATCTCGAAACCATTGAAGATTTCAGCAGCCTCACGCAGTTTTCCGCGGTTTGTAGATGCAAAAACTATTTTCATTTTCTCCTCCTGAAACAAATTTGACGCAGGATTTTAAAGAAAAGCGATAAAAAAATAAATTTCTTTGCCGCCGTCGGTATAACGAAATACCGGTATATCGAAATATCGACAAGAATTGGCGGCGGCAGTATAACGAAATACCGTTATTCCGGAATATCGACCAAGATCCGGCGCCGTCTTTATTGACATTTTCGCCGTTATATTGAAAATTTCCGGTCTTTTGCTGCGGAGGTTTTTATGGAAGATCTTTTCTTTATACTCAATTCAAAGCGTTTCATGCCGTTTTCGGTCGCTTTCGTCTTTATTTACGGGCTTCTTTTCGGCAGTTTTCTCAATGTCTGCATCTACCGCATCCCGCTTGGCAAAAGCATAGTTTTCCCGCCGAGTTCATGCACGAAATGCGGTCACAAAATAACGTGGTATGAGAATATTCCGGTTTTCAGCTGGCTTTTTCTCCGCGGAAAATGCTCCGGCTGCGGCGAGAAAATATCGCTGATCTACCCTGTGATCGAGCTTCTGAACGCATTTTTATACCTTTTCGCGTTTCTTAAATTCGGGCTTCATCCGCGCCTTATCCTGCCGCTTTATTTCATTTCGGCACTCGTTGTGACTGCGGCGATCGACTACAAAACGCAGTTTGTCTATTCAAAAGTTATAATTCCTCCGGTTTTCATGGGAATTTTGTGGAGCTTTTTCGAACCGACAATCACTTGGCAGGAATCGCTCATCGGAATCGGCGTCGGAGCGGGATTTCTGCTTCTGGCGATACTTCTTTTCTATCTCGTAACAAAGAAAATCGGCATGGGACTCGGCGATGTCTACATTCTTGCCGCGATCGGCGCATTCACCGGTCCGGTCCTGATCCCGTTCATTCTTCTCATTGCTTCTCTCGGCGGGATAATATTCTACCTCGCAGCGAAACTTATCTTCGGCAAAAAGCGTCTTGCCGGCAACATTTCGGCTGAAGACCTCAATTCAAAAGAGGAAAAGGATGTCGAACACGCGATCTATTTCGGCCCCTTCCTCGCTTTCGGAGGCCTCGTTATGTTCCTGCTTCCGACTGAAATCATAAATTCAATGCTTTCTTTCTTTTTCGGCTGGTAAAAATGGAAATATTTGATATTACAAGGAAAAATTTAGAAAATGCCCTGATCGAAAACGGCTTTGCAAAATTCAGGGCAACGCAGATGACCCAGTGGATCTATCAGAAAAGAGTCTTTTCATTCGATGAAATGAGCAACATCAGCAAAGACGACCGCACGAAACTTGCGGAACTTTTCACGATCACGCCGATGCAGCCTGAAGAAGTCTTCACCTCGTCCGACGGCACGCAGAAACTCGCTTTCAGACTTTCCGACGGAAACGTGGTCGAAACGGTCATCATTCCGGAAGAATCACGCTGCACACTCTGCGTCTCGACTCAGGCGGGATGCCCGCTGCACTGCGCCTTCTGCCGCACAGGAAGCCTCGGTTTCAAGCGGGATCTCATGGTTTCTGAAATCAACGGTCAGGTCCTCGCGGCACAGATCGCTTCCGAAGAGCGCGGACAGAAGATCACGAACTTGGTTTTCATGGGAATGGGAGAACCGCTCCTCAACTTCAGAAACCTGCTCGATTCGATAGAAATTCTCCTTGACGACTTCTGCTTCAACTTCTCGAACAGAAAAATCACCGTCTCGACTTCGGGGATCGCAGACAAAATCGTTGAACTCGGCGAAAAGACGAAAGTCAATCTCGCAGTTTCCCTTCACGCCGTGACTGATGAAAAACGCAATAAAATCATGCCGATAAACAAAAAATATCCGCTGAAAGAATTGCTGAAAGCGATAGACTCCTACCCGATTTCGCGGAAAATGGTCGTTTTGGAGTATGTCATGCTCAAAAATTTCAACGACACTCCGGAAGATGCCGAAAAACTCGCAAAAATCGCGAAAAGATACGATGCAAAAGTCAACCTCATCCCCTTCAACACCTTTGACGGAGCCGCTTTCGAGCCGACACCGATGAAAAAGATCATCGATTTCCAGAATATCCTGATCGCGAAAAACGTCACTGCACTCATCAGAAAATCGCGCGGCGGCGACAAACTTGCAGCCTGCGGACAGCTCGGAAGAGTCAAAAACTGACTCCATTTTTAGTGGAATAAAAAATTATTTAGTGATTTCTTCTATTTAAAAGTACCCTGTCCAAGTCTCACAAAATCTTGCCTTTATGTTTAAAATTTTTATAATAATGCGGTTTTTTTTGAAAAATTTTTATGGCACGCGACCTTGAGGATCCTAAGGACCTGAAGACCTCAAGAATGCGCGCAAAATACAGGAGGAGAAAATGAAAAAACTGCTGATTTTTCTTGCAATGCTGAGTTTGGTTTTCATGCTCGCTTGCGGCGGAAGCAAAAAGGAAACCCCTGCAAACGACGGTGACGTTATCAGCGATGAAGACACTACCGATGCTGATTCTGATGATACCGGCGACACCGAAAAACCCGATGAACCCGACACAGACGAACCGGATGATAAAGATGATTCCGATACGGCTTCGGAAAAGGATGATTCCGACTCGGACACTTCTGATACCGGCATTACAGACAACGACACCGATTCGGATACAGGAACAACGGATAACGATATTCCGGGCGGTGACGATGATAACGATACTCCTGACAACGATATTCCGGAAGTTACCGAAAACCACAAGATTTCGGGCGCTTACCAGATCAGCGGCAATGTCTCGGGAATCGAAGTATTTCTTCATGAGTGCGGAAAAACCCAAAAAATAGCTTTTGCAAATACCGATTCTGACGGAAAATATTCTTTCAACGCCGATATTTCGGCTGATAAGGTTTACTGCGTGAATGCAAACAACTTTTACAGCTGCTTTGCAGGGATGAGCGACCATACAGCGAACATTTCCGAAATCACTAATGTTGTTGCTCTCATTTCAACATGTCCCGATTTTAGAAAAAACGAGACGAAAGTCAGAAAATACGCAAAACTTGGAACAGGTGAATGGCTGGGAGAGCTCGATTACACGAAACTTTCGGGCATCAAAGAAGGACTCAGACTTCTTTCAGCATATCTCGACACGACCGAGAGTAAAAAACTTTCCGAAGAGATTGCGGATGATATTCTGAGGACAGACAGCAAGTTCCAGAAATTCTTCAACGGCTTCAAAATTGCGGCAGATAAAAAGGAAGTTCTTATAAATGTCACTAACACTGACAGCAACGAAGTAACGCTCAATATCGAAGGCGGCAGCAGTGTGGTTGCGGAAAATTTCAAAATCACATGGACTGTCATGAACAACACTGCCGAAGCGGCGACACACAAGTTCAAAAGCACCGATCCAGGCGAATACACGGTCCGCGCAAAACTCGTTTACAGCGGAGATCCGATAATGGGCGGAAACGATGACGACGGCGGCGATCCCATCATGATTTCGGAAGATTCCTCGACGATCCTTTTCCTTCTTGAAAAGTTGACAGGAACGATCAATGTCAGCGATATGTCGAAGGATATTTCGAAGTACATCGACAACGGAATTTATGCGGTCATTCCGAAAAATACCGTGATAAAAAAGAACGGAAATAAATTAAATACACTGACTTACCAAGTCTTGACTGCCGGCGACGGATCCCAGGTTTCAAAAATCGATTTCGGTCCCGACGGAACGGAATTCACCGGCGATTCGATGTATTTCGTCTATGAACTGGGAACAGTTTTCGGCGGCGACCCCATCATGCTTGCAGCAAAAGCAGTCAATTCCGACGGATCAAGCGAAGTTCTCCAGTCTGCCGGCGGCGACCCCATCATGCTTACCGAAAGCGGAAATCCGATGATGTTCTCGGCAGGCGGCGATCCTATTATGCACATTGCCCGTTCTTCAGGCGGCGACCCGATCATGTACTCTGCCGGAGGAGACCCGATCATGATTTCTGACGGCAGTGATCCTGTAGGCGCGGCGGCAGGCGGCGACCCGATCATGATTCCTGTAGACAGCGAAACGAGCAGGATCGCTGCGGGAGATCCGATCATGCTTGGAACAAGTTCGAGCGTCATGATTTCCAAAACGGGACACTTCTCTGAATTCCTGATCAATGCAAATTCTCTTCCTGTTTCAGTCGAAGCTCTGGTTGCAAGATGGTGTGACGGCTCTTACTACCACGGATATTCGCCTATCGAATTTATAAAGAAAGGTGTGACCGACAACGATCCGGGAAACACGCTTCTTCCCTACCTGACTTGTAATAACGACCATAATTTCGGCGATCTCGGAAACGACCTTTATGAGCTCATAAACAAGCAGGCCGGCTTCCAGCGCAACCTCAATCTGATCGAAAACATCTACTATATTTCGGAATTCTACAACCGGATGATGACGAAGAAAAATAACGGCGAAGTCGCTGCGGCGAAAAACGGGCTTGAACTCCGCTCTCTGCTCGCTTCCCTCTTTACTGCGACAACTTCCTACAACAGAAGCGCAACTTTGGCCGACCTTTTCGATTCGTCGAAGATCCCGCTCACTTACAACGGAAACACTCCGGCAGACTATTCAGCTGACGCGCAGAAGGCTGTAACCGGTCTTTCCGAAGTCAATGACAAATATGTCGCGACAAAAAAAGATGTCATGATCTTTGCGAACTACGTCACGACTTCCCAGAAAGGACCCGATTTCAGCGGCGTCACATCCGTTCTGACTCCTGACAAATTCGTCTGCGCATGGTTCAACCCCGACACTGCACCGCAGAGCTGCAGCAAGGTCTACAAGCTGAACGGCGAAGGTCACGTTTCGATCGGCAGCACGGCAATAAGCGTAAGCGATGCAGAGAAAATTTTCGAGAAATTCTTCATGCCGATGAACAGCAGGCTTTCCGAAGAGGAAAAGCTCGGTCTGTTCAGGACTTACTACCTTGTTCTGAAGTATATCGGAACGGTTTTCTACGGCGGAGACAAAGTTGACACACTCAACAAAAATCTGCTTAAAACGGCATACCTCGTTTTCGACGGGATCGACCGCAACATGAACGCTGTCAGGATCACGGATACTTTCGACGCTGCGGCTAACACTGTTCAGGTTTTCGAAAACGGCGAACTTGAGACGAAACCTTATCTCAACAGGCTTTCAAGCCTTACCGACCTTATTTCGCTCGATGTCGCGACGGCTGCGAATGTTGAAAAAGTCCTGATAAATACAGTCGGTTTTGCTTACGACAAGGTCACCCGGAACACGAGGACTTACTACGATCCTGTCGGTGATCCGATCGAAAACTCGATAATCCTCACTCCAGGCGAACTTCCCGCAGGTATCAAGCCTCTCAAGGATCTCATCGGTTCAAACGATGTCGATTCTCTCGGAAACATCACCGGAAAAATGACGATCGTCGTCAATTCGAAGATCTCAGGCAAAACATATTCGACGCAGAAAACCTACGAATTTCTGATCAACGATCTCAGCGAAGGTATTGATTCGAAGCCGCTTCCGTCGAATCTTCTGATCCGTCTCGAAGACGCTTCGGGCAACCCGATCGACACATCGAAAAATCCGGGGATCATCCTCAATCCGGGCGGAAAGACCTTCTATCCGAATGAAGAAAATGAAGACGGCGAGATAAAAATCGAAAATCTTGCTCCGGCATCATATACGATCGATGCTTTTGCAGACGGCTACTACGGGAAAAATGTCGGCGTAAACCTTCCTGAAAATGCGACCATCGGCGTTACTGTAAAGCTTGATGAAAAGCTGAACTCCTCTTCTGAAGCACTTCTCACGGTAAAAGTCAGCATCGGCACGCTTAAACACCCCGACAAAGTTTATATCCAGATCTACGACCAGGATATGGAGCTCGTCGGGAACGAAGCGGCGAAATTTAATGAGATTTCAAACGGTTACGACGATGTAACCTTCGACATCGATTTCGGCAGATACACTCTTCTAGCAGTCGGCGAAGAGATGTACAACTACATCGAAGCGATAACTGTCGGAGAAACTGAAACAGTCAAAGAGATCACTGTCGTTGCCAAGAATGCATGCGGAAACGGCATAATCGATGCCGGCGAAGAGTGCGAAACTGGTGACTTGACTTCAACCGAAGTACGCTGCGGAGATGTTTTCCACGCTTCGACGAATCCCGACAACAAAGCAGTCTGCAACAAAACGACCTGTGTTTACGACAAGGCGGCATGCGGCGCACCAACTTACTCCGACTGCGGAGACGGGATCATCGATCCGGGCGAAGGCTGCGACGGCGGCTCGAAGTCATGCTCCGAAATTCTTGGAGCAAGTGCTAAAGGAACAGCTCCGTGCCGGACAAACTGCTCAGATTGGGAAACGGCTGGCAACTGCTCCAGAACTTATGAATACTGCGGCGACGAAAATCTTCCGCTTCACGCTATATGGAACGACGGTATCGGACGTTTCACGCAGACCTACAACGGCTCGAAATGGATGCCGGAAACCCCGGAACCTGCGGTAAGATACGGCACAACACGCGACGAGTGCGTCTTCTCCTGCGACAAAGGCTACAAATGGGACAGTGCAACTCAGCAGTGTCTTGCTGATCCGCTTTCTCTCGGCAACATCTGCACCGGTCAGGAGAGATGCTTCGACAACGGCTCTGAGACCGAATGTCCTGCTTACGGAAAACTTTTCTTCGGTCAGGATGCGCAGTATGCGGAAGTCGGTTACTGCACGCCCAAGAGCTTCAGCACGACGGGAAGCGGAAATCAGCAGATCGTCGTTGACGACTTCACTCACTACCAGTGGCACAAAGTTGCGTCAACCAGCGCAAAGACCTGGGCTGAAGCCGAGTACGAATGCAACAACTCGACTTACGGCGGCAAACAGCTTTACTGGAGACTTCCGAGCCCGGCAGAACTTCTGACCATCATTGATTCTGGCTTAGGAAATCATGTGCTCGCGGATATTTTCACGACTTCGGGGCGCACGTTCTGGGCAAAAGAAGACAACGGAAACTCTGAAAACGCCTGGAGAATAGATGAAAACGGCGCACTTGAGAGTGTTGCGAAAACGACTTCTAACTACTTCATCTGCGTCCACAACGAATACGAAATTCCGGCAGAACGCTTTACGGCAGCTGCCGAAACAGTCACCGACAATTTCAGCGGACTTATCTGGCAGAAACAGTATGCTTCATCGAAATCGTGGGCGGAAGCACTCACCTACTGTGAAAACAGCAGTGCCGGCGAGAAATACGACTGGAGACTTCCGAACAGAAACGAACTTGCATCGTTGGTTGATTACACCGGGGCAGACGGCACGATGAGCGCTTTCCCCGGCATTGCGGCGAAAGAGTTCTGGACTTCTACAAGTTCAGTCAGCGAGCCTGCAAAGGCATGGACAGTCGATTTCGGAAGCGGCGCGATCTCGGCCGGCAGCAAAGACGACACAAAATATCTTATCTGTGTAAGAAAGGACGAGCAGTGCCTCGGCACAGAGTGCGTAAATCCGTGCAGCTTCGACCCGTGCAGGAACACCGTCAATTCGACAGGTGTCTGCAAACCGTCGGAAGGCGGAGACAGTTATTCGTGCCTCTGCTATTCCGGTTATGAGTGGCAGGAATCCCTTTCAAAATGTGTCATTCCCGACTTCAGGACACAGGGCTGCGACATTGACAAGCTGCCTGACAACGCAGTTTGGAACCAGACGCCGACAATCACACAGTATCCTGACGGTCAGGGAAACTGGTATCCGACAACAGTTCCGGAATATAATGAAGTTCCGAGCACATCGGAATGCCGCTTCAAATGCAAAGACCACTACAGCTGGGATTACGATCTGACGAAATGCCTCCTTGACAAGAAGCTGGCTCTGTGCACCGGAACGCTTCCTGGACATGCAGTGTGGACTGTTTCGCAGATCGTTCAGGAATGGAGCCTGAGTGCCGGAGACTGGATGCCGCGAGAAAACGAAATGATCTTCAACGAGGATGCTTCGATCAACAAATGCAGCTTCAAATGCGACGAGAATTACACCTGGCTCAACAATATGTGCACAGCCAATACAAGAGAAGATGTTGACTGCAAGGGACGTCCGGAGCACGCAAGCTGGAATACGGCTTCAAAAATAAACCAGGTCTGGAACGGAAACGACTGGTATCCTTCCGAGAACGCAGTATACAACGAAGCTCCGAGCGAGAACGAGTGCAGATACAAATGCCACGACAACTATTTTTACCATGATTCCGACTGTCTGCCGAGCCCGTGCGAAAGCCAGACCTGCGCTATCCCGAATTCAAGCGGAGTCTGCACGGCTTACGCATGGAACGAATATGAGTGCGAATGCACAAACGGAACTTTCTGGAACGGTTCGGAGTGCCAGGTTCCTCTCTCCATCGGAAACATCTGCACCGGTCAGAACAAGTGCTACGACGATTCAAATGAAGAGATCGAATGTCCGGTATTCAGCGAGGATTTATTCGGTCAGGATGCTTTCTATGCAGCTGCAAGATTCTGTATTCCGCAGAATTTCACTGTTGACAGCAGAGCCGGAAACGAAGTGACGGTATTTGACAACAACACAGGACTTGAATGGCAGAAAACAGCAGTTGAGACAGAATCCTGGAACAAAGCAGACGAATATTGTGCCGGTCTTACTTATGCCGGAAAAGGCGGATGGCGTCTTCCGACCGTGAAAGAGCTTCTGACCATAATTGACAACAGCAGATCAAATCCGGCTGTAAACACTGATTATTTCGACTCATCGGATGATGTGTGGGCATCGGAAACTTATAATGAGAAGGCATGGTATGTCCGTTTTGGTACTACAGGAAATTCATATTCGGGTGCAAAATCCAAAACGGGAAAATATGCCCGCTGCGTAAAAGGACACGTCCTTCGGGCGCCTGAATTTGTCGAATCGACAGTCGGTGAAGATGAAATTGTTACGGATACTACAACTGGTCTTATCTGGCAGAAAAGCTATTATGAAAGTAAGACAACATGGCAGGATGCCCTTGATTACTGCAAAAATCTGACTTATGCCGGTTTCAGTGACTGGAGAGTGCCCAACAAAAACGAACTAGTTTCTATCTTAAATGTTGACAACTATCTTCCTGCCACTGACTTCCCTGATGTGCCGTCAGAGAATTCACTCTATTTCTGGACTTCATCCACGCGTCTTTACAGTTCCTATGCGTGGGGAATCGGTTTTGCTTCCGGAGACGCAGGAGGAGCCGCCAAAGGAACGTCAAGTGATTATGTCCGCTGCGTCCGCTCGGAAACCTGCAACGGCGGAGCCGGAATATGGAACGGAACAGAGTGCGTAAATCCGTGCGGAAACAACTATTTCTGGAACGGAAAAGAATGTGTGAGCCCGTGCGGAACAGACTCCTGCGCCGATGTTGAACATTCATCAGGATGTATTGCAATATCCACCACAGATTATTCGTGCGGCTGTGCAGAAGGATACATCTGGCATAATTCCGAATGTATTCCTGTAAGTCCTGCCACAATATGCACCGGTCAGGATAAGTGCTACAACAATTCGGAAGAAATAAGCTGTCCGGCGAAAGGAGCAGAGTTCTTCGGCCAAGATTCGCAGTATGCGTCTTTCGGTTTCTGCGCTCCGAAAAAATTCGTGATTGACAGCACGGTTGAAGACGAAAAAACTGTTGTTGACAGCAACACCGGGCTTGAGTGGCAGTATACAGTGAAAAATACAAGCTACTATTGGGAAGATGCCGACAATTACTGCAGAGGATTGACTTACGCAGGAAAAACCGGCTGGCGTCTCCCGACCAGAAAGGAGTTTTACTCCATCGTTGACAACAGCAGGACAAATCCGCCGACAGACCCGGAATATTTCAACGACACTAGAAAATTCTGGACATCAAAAGTCTACGCTCAGGAAAATTCCACAAGTAAATGGTATTTGGATTTTTCAGACGGTTCGTCCGGAGTCGATAAATCGACAAAGAAATATGCCCGCTGTGTCAGAGGAACAGATTTGCCCAATGCAGTTCTCGTTTCGTCAACAGTAGACGGCGATGATATAATCACAGATACCACAAGCGGACTTGTATGGCAGAAAACCTACGTCTCAAACAAAACATGGCAGGAAGCCTTAGATTACTGCGAGAATCAGACTTATGCGGGATACAGCGACTGGAGACTGCCCAACTTGAACGAACTCTTCTCGCTCATCAACGATGACAAATTTTCTCCGGCATCGGATCTTACAAATGTTGCTAAAGTGCCGTACTGGACTTCCACGAGTTCAATGACCAATGTAAACGAAGCTCTGTATGTAAATTTTTATGGCGGTAGTATAGGAGCTTCAGCTAGAACCACCTCAGGTTCACGTTATGTCCGCTGTGTAAGGTAGTGCTTCGACAAGCTCAGCAACCGTTTTTTCGGTCATTGAGCGAAATCGAAATGAGCGGGCGCAGACCTCTCCCCTTTTATCCCCTCTCCATCGTGGCGATGGGATGTAGAGACGGCTCCCAAAACCAGAAACCTGCATTAAATATTTAACAAGAATTTATTCAAAAATTTTCTTGACATTTGATTTTATCTTAATAATATTTGTTCGAAATTAGTTTTTTTGATATTAGACCGTGCAGGTTTATCTGCACAACCTATTACTTTTTCATTATTAGGGGAGCTTAGGCTCCCTATTTTTTTATGGAGATTATCGTGGAACTCTTTGATTTCGCTTTCATCAGCAATTACGACGACAGATTTTCCAAACTCGCAGAACTCGCGGAAAAAGAAACATGGGATTTTTCAGACTCACAAAACAAAACGAACGCTATTCTGAAGAATTATATTCAGTACACTTTCAAGAAAATAGATGATGACAGACAGATCGCTTATACAGCCGACAACAAGTATGCCTGCTTCAATACAGGACTGACAACACCTTATTACGAAGATATTTTCGCTCTTTTTACAGAACACCACGGACTTAAATCAGGAAAAACCTGCCAACCTTTCTATCTACTTGGATTTTTGAAAGAAAGCGACCCGAAACTTGCTCAGTATTTTTCGGGTACGAATCTTCCTAAAAGAGCCAATTATTTTCAAAAATCGGAAGAATTGGTTCTGAATCCGCTGTATGAGATCAGTTCAAATGTCGAGCACATTATCAAAGACAACATCAACCGATTTCCTCCTTTTTTCCAGTCTTTGAACACTCCTGCTCAAAACTCGCTGCTGCTCGGAGCAATAGGAATTGCGAAAAAACGGGCTTTTGCGAACTACAACATCGCCGTTCCGCAGTATTACAACGGAAAAATCCAGCTTTTGCTGCCACTTTATCTTTCGCACTCGGAAAATCCCGACTTAGCTCTTGCCTTGGAACAGCATGAAAAATGCTACATAGCAAGAACCTGTCTTACCATGAAAATGGCATATAACAACGCACGTCTTATTACAAAACCGCAAAGCACCTGGTTGAAACCCTAAATAATTTTTGTCGCTGCGTAAGGTAGTGCTTCGACAGACTCAGCAACCGAGCGGGGATGCGGTAGAGACGCCGTAATATGACGTCTTTACAATATTATCTGTTCAGTTCCGCGATGATCCTGAGACCTTTCAGGGTGAGATCCCTGTCAAATTCGCTGATATAGTTTGATGCAGAGGCGATTGCACCTGCAAGTCCGCCGGTTGCGATGATTTTGGGTTTGAAATCGACTTCTTTCAACGATTCCTCGATGACGCGGTCGACCATTCCGACAAAGCCGAAGAAGACACCGCTCCTAAGTCCTTCAAGTGTCGATTTTCCGATTGCGTGATGAGGTCTGTCGAGCTCGAAGCGCGGCAGTTTCGCTGTTCTTAGAGACATCGCCTCCATCGAAATCATGATACCAGGCATGATCGCGCCGCCGATATACTTCTTTTCCGGAGTCACGATATCAAGCGTTATCGCGGTTCCTGAATCGATAATGAACGAGCCCTGCGGATAGATGGCTGAAGCTGCGACAGAGTTTGCGATCCTGTCGGCACCGATTTCGGAAGGATTCAGAATATCCAGTGAAATCCCGCACTTGGTGTTGTATCTCAAAAAGAGCGGCTTCATATTCAGAAACTCGATCGAAAAACGCTCCCACGCATGGTTCCAGGTCGGAACGACCGAGCTGATTATGCACTGGCTGATATTTTTCACATCGATTCTGTCAAACATCATGAGCGCCGAAAGTTTTGCCGCAATGTCATCGACTGTGAGAGTCCTGTCGGTAGAAATCCTCCACCTTCTTATGAGATTTTCGCCTTTGTAAATTCCCACAACCGTGTTGCTGTTGCCGATATCGACTATAAAAATCATCTTTCCTCCTAAAAATTCACGACATCGTGATTTTCATTCACATCATAAGTTCCGTTCAGGCCGACATTAAAGAATTCGTCTTCGTAGATATAGCTGTAGATCATGTAAAATTTCATTACTTTTTTGACATAGTCGCGCGTCTCTTTGTAAGGGATCATCTCGACGAAAAGATATGCTTCCTTCCCGCCGTAGCGCGATATCCAGTCGGAAACGTTGTGCGGACCGGCGTTGTAGGCCGCGGTCGCTGCGATAAGATTGTTGTCGAAACGCTTCAGAAGTTTAGAAAGATACCACACCGAAGCCTTCATGCTGTCGTACGGATCCATCGGGTCTTTGATCTTTATCCCGCCGAACTTGCTTATTTTCTCGAATGTCTGCGGCATTATCTGCATAAGCCCGAGCGCCCCGACATTCGATGAAAGCGATTCTCGGTAGTAGGTTTCGGCGCGCATTATCGAATAAATGAGCTGCACAGGAACGTTGAACTCGCCTGCAAGTTTCAGGACAACTTCGAGATAAGGCGTCGGATAAAGCAGTCTCCACTCCTCTTTTTTGCCGTAATGCGGCGAATAAGTCAGTTCAGGACTCAGCTGGTTGTAGTAGTAGCTCGTAACTTTCGAAGTTTTTTTGAAGAATTTGTTATAAACCAGATGGATTTTTGAAAGGATCTCCTTGTAGTTTGAAAGCAGTTCGTCGAGAGTCTGCGCTTCGGGCATAGGAACCTTCATCGAAGTGGCATTCTTCGCGTGTTTGGATTCGTTGTATGAATTGCTGATCCGCAGCATATCGACATAAAATTCGATCCCGTCAAAATCGTCGGCTTTAAGAAACAGATCGATCATCTGCACCGACTCGCGTTTCTTCATTTTAGGCGGGAGCTGGCTCAGAGAGTCGAGGAACTCCTCTTTCGTAGCACCGATCTCGACTTTGTTCGCAAGCCACTTCTCCGAAGTCGACGAAACGTTGCCGAAGTCCGGTTTTTTCTTGAATTCATCACTCTCGATTATGTGGAAATAAGTAAAATCGTAGTAAGAAACAAAAGTATTCACGCTTTCTGAAATGCCGCTTTCATCGACAGAACACTGAAAATTAAAGTCAGTGAGTGCGGCACAGTAGCCGTTTATCCTGTCGAGAAGCGCAGTAAGACCCGTTATCGCCTCATAACTCCCCTTCCCGTCCATGAATTTGTCGTAATTCATTTTTTCGGAAAGAATGAACTCCGACCACATCGTGAAGGCATAAAGGTCGTTTCCCTCGAAAAGATAGATAAGCCCGAGTTTGTATAGCGCGAGCATGAAATATTTTGAATTCTGCTTCATTGCGACTATTCCGCTCAGGATCTCCTTGCTTTTCTCCGACATGCCGCTCTCGAAATAGACGATCGCCGCGAGGAATTTCATCCTGTCTTTCTGAACTCCGGTAAACTCATCGGCAGTTTTCAGATAAAAATCGGCAGATTCGATCTCGCGACCAGACTGATTGAGGACCCGGTATTTCTTGTTCACGAGCTTGTATTTCGTATCGTTTGCCTTCGTCTGCTTTGAAATGGCATCGTCAAGCATCTTAAGCGCGTCGGAATAGCGTTTTGCTGACATCAGATAATCGGCGATCTCGAGATTAGCAGGAAACGGCAGATCCAGATAGTCGTCATTAAAAAACTGCGAGAGTCTGTTCTCGCGCCGCATTATCGAAAGCCATCTGACATAATAAGGCGAAGATGAGTTCGGCACACCTTTGTTCTTCTTGAGTTTGACGAGCCTGTCAAGGATCTGATTTTTCCACGAAAGAGAACCGTAACTGTCGATATACTCAACATAATCCTTGAGGAACGTGACCTGCGGCTCGCCGTTTTTTTCAAGCGCCAGTATACGGTTGAATGCCGCCGCGCCGTTATCCTGCGCATCGAGACATCTGTCGTAAAACTCCAGCGCCGAATCATACTGCTTTCTGTAAAGCGCGACATCGCCTTTCAAACACTCAAGATCACTGAAAAGATAGTAAACCGGATAGGTACTTTTGATTTCATCGATGATCTCGAGAGCCTGATTGAAACGTTTTCTCGCCGCAAAAGTCTTCACAAGCATCACTTTGTAGTAAAGCGTGTTTTTCACATCGTTCGGCAGAGAATTTATCAGTTTTTCTATCTCGTCGTATCTTGAGAGCTTCATAAAAAGCTCGATTTTCAGGATCGTGTAATCGGTCTTTGAAGCAAATTCCGCCTTGTCTATATGCGACGCGGCGAGAGCGAATTCATTTGCTTTGAAAAGCTCTCTGATACAGGCCTCAGTCACATTCTCATCATTCAGGCAGTCGTGATAGGAAAAAAGCGGGAAAGTTAAAAACAAAACTGAAAACAGAACAATAAACGACGGTTTCATGCGAACCTCTCCAAAATCCGCACAATATTAAGAAATCAATATTTTTTTTCAATGATAAAATTCGTATAAATCAGATTTATTGGAATCCGACAAGATTCAATCCGGAACACAACAAGATGACATTTTTATCATATCAACAACTTTTCACAATCATCAAATTCAATTTTATACATACATGTTAAAAACATTATTTAAAACTATTAAGAAAAATTTGATTTTTAGAATTCAAACATATATCTTTATCTTCCAAAATGTTTATTAACAAATTAGAAAGAGGGTCAAAATGGAATCAGAAAAACAAATGATTGAACTGGTAAAAACAAACAATATTGTCTTTTATCAGACGGAAAATACGGATGTTGTCGTCAATGTGGTTTACAAAGACGAAACTTTCTGGCTTACGCAGAAAGCGATGGCAGCACTGTTCGATTGCAGTGTTGATAACATTTCTTTGCATTTAAAAAACATTTTCAGTGAGTCCGAGTTGGATAAGAATTCAGTTACCGAGGATTTCTCGATAACTGCCGCTGATGGTAAAAAGTATATAACAAAATGCTACAATCTCGATGCAATTATCGCCGTCGGCTACCGCGTAAATTCCAAAAAAGCGACAAAATTCCGGCAGTGGGCAACGAAAACTCTACGCGAATACATCACCAAAGGTTTTGTCATCAACGAAAAACTTCTGAAAAACGGAAAGCCGTTCGGCAAAGACTATTTTGACGATTTGCTTGAAAAAATACGCGAAATCAGAGCGAGTGAACGTCGGGCATATCAGAAAATCACCGATATTTTCGAGCAGTGCAGCTGCGATTTCGATAAGAATAGCGAAATCACCAAAAATTTTTATGCTTTCGTGCAGAATAAACTTCATTTTGCAGTAAGCGGAAATACTGCCGCTGAAATAGTTTTCAACCGTGCAGATTCACGAAAAGAGCACATGGGACTGACAACATGGAAGAACTCGCCGGATGGAAAAATTTACGAGTCCGATGTCATCATTGCCAAAAATTATCTGAATGAAAAGGAAATATCGCGCTTGAACCGCCTTGTCGCAATGTTCATTGACTACGCCGAGTTGCAGGCTGAGGACGGTCATCTGATGAAAATGCAGGACTGCGTTGATGCGGTAAACCTCTTTTTAACCAGTGCCCGCCAGCAGGTGCTCGAAACCAAAGGAAAAATCAGTCACGATCAGGCGATAAAAAAGGCTCTTAAGGAATATGATGTTTTTCGCATCATTCAGGACAGGGAATATATTTCGGAATTTGACAGACAGACAAAAGAACTCGAAAAGAACAATCAGAAATAGATTGATTTTACTTCTTCCCCTCAACCGTTAAATCAAATCTTGCTTTGTATAAATCTGATTTCTTGAAATCCGACAAGATTAAACTCCGAACCCCTGCGCCCGCCTCTCGCAACCGGCGGACGCAAAATATGCTCGCTAACGCTGCGCAAAATGCGGCCTCCAGGACTCTACCTCACACAACGAACATTGAAGCTGCCAGCCTTATTGTCGTCGTTCACGTACCCGCTACCGAAGCCCACGAACCACGCGCCGTTCGCATTGTAGACGTAGGCAGAGGAAGACCAAAAATAATTGCTCGGCATATCCGGGAAATTTGAATACGGAGCACTTGATTTACCGGGGTCTAAAAGCGATGCGAGCTCGTTCTTGTTAGGAAGTCTCCAATCACTATATCCTGCATAACTCAGATCCTCGCAGTATTTCAAAGCCTGCTGCCATGTCTTGCCTGTCGCATACTCTTTCTGCCACATAAGACCGGTTCTGTTGTCAGTAACTGTTTTACCGTCTGATGATGTCGTAAAATCACTTGATACTGCCGGCTTCATCTCTTCTCCGCTGACACAGAGAACTTTGTAAGTGTTGGTTTTTGCACCATACCAATTCCATCCGTAAGAAGGACTGAAATAGTATGCATAACTCGTGTCGCCCTTGTATTCGTTGTTTGTCCACAAGTCGCTTGTCGGCATATTCGTGAAATTCGAGTTCGTCGCAGGATTGTATGTGCTGTTGTTGACAATCGTGAGCAACTCAAGCGGATTCGGAACACGCCAGTTGCTTTTGCCGCCGTAATTGGAACTGTTGAGCTCATTGCAGTGGGTGTTTCTGTTTGCCCAGGTATAGGTGCTTGACGAAGGCGATTTTTCCCATGTAAGACCTGTGTTGTTGTCTACGACCACATTCGATGAAGCGCTGAAACTCTGAGCCGTGCACTCGCT